>Ga0099364_10001289_pt1 | contig 41805 bp, 31 predicted proteins | sample TergutTh196P3_FD_73070 | JGI IMG/M metagenome (GOLD analysis project Ga0099364, IMG submission 73070) | Microcerotermes parvus P3 segment gut microbial communities from Pointe-Noire, Republic of the Congo - Th196 P3 | ecosystem: Host-associated > Arthropoda: Insects > Digestive system > Gut ...
GCTTCAATGCAAGGATCTGTTCTTTAAACTTTGCAGTATACTTGTGTGACATTTATTCCTCCGTTAATTTGCTGTGAACATTTTTTCAACCCCATGAATACTGTCCAGAAATATATAACAAGATCAACCCAAACCTATAAGTGTCAACCACCCGAAAAACTTTAAAACTGACAAGAAAAAATTAAGTATAGATTTAAAGTTTTTTACAATCAATACAATAACTCCCACAATAAGTCCAATTCCTATAAGAATTCCTATTATACTATAAAAAATTTCATCGTTATACATTTTGTTTCTCCTTTATGATATTTTATATGGCATTTTTTTTGCTATGATTTCAAATTTATGCCATTTTTTTGTATTACATAATACACTTTTACCAATGAAATTAATCTCTTCAAAATACTCAATGCTAAAATCATTAAGTAAATCATAGACTTGCTCTTTAGTTAAAAATGTCATATCAGGTTCTTGTCCCCAATCATCATTAATTCCGAGCAAGCTAACTACTATCCGCCCATTTGTTTTTATTGCCTTTGTTATTTTTTCCCAAATCACAAAAAAGTTATTTTTACAACAAAAAGGTAAACTCATATAAGAATATATTAGGTCTGCTTCTGGGATTTCTATATTCTCAAAATAATCATTTTTTATCTCGATATTTTGTATTATTTTCATATCAACTTTTTTTTCAATATTATTAAAACCTTCGGAATTTGAATCTATCGATAACACTTTCCAGTCATTGTTGGCAAGCAGTATTGTGTCTATTCCGCTCCCACAACCTAATTCCACAGCAAACCCATTAAAGTCTCCAAACAAAGCCAATGCCTTTAATAATAATGGATTAGGTTGTTTATTCTGTGTGAGCTTTTGAAATTCTAATGAGTTTTTTCTGTGATCCATTGATTAACTCCTTTTTTAAGGCCATCTTGGACTTTTATGTTTTTTGTACAGTTCCAATGCATTTCTATTGTAATGAAAAACTACATATTTTTGTTCTGTAAAATTTAAATTGGGTGCATTTTTCATAAACCATTCATTAGGTTTTTCAATAAAAAGAGACAACTCAAATTGTTTGTCAATTAAAGAAAAAGCTGCCAATACTCTCTTTGAAAATTTTCTGCTAATTCTCATTGCGAAGTAATTATGACGAGTATTATTTTTTATATGTTCTGCTTCTTCAGCTAATGTGGATTCCATTGGAATAGGTTTATGCTCTTTATAAGTATTAAAATTCAATAAATGAGAATAGCATATACTTGGTTTTTGAAACGGATCTTCGTGTTCACCATAAGAAACAGCTGGACATCCACGACACCAGTTCCATCCGATACATTCACCACAATCTTTATAAAATTGTGGTCGACGATATTTCTTGAGTGTTTCATTTTGTAAATAAATACTTTCAAAACTATCCTCTGGTAATCTTCCTAAAATTTCAGGAAATCTGCGACAAGATACTATAGAACCATCAGATAGAATACATTGACACCTACAACCAATAAGACAACCCGCGATAAAATCTGTAGACTCATCTTCAAGATAAGCTATTTCTCTGCGATGCATTCTTAACATACGGAAAAAGCCCGGTTTCTCTGCAAAATGAAAATCTGGTCTTTCTTTTTCTCTTATATTTTTTAGTTCAAGATAAGCTTGAGATAGTTCGAATACTAATTCTGGAGAAAGAACGGGCTTAACTTCTCTTGCATTTCCAACATGAGAGCAAAAATCAAAAGCAATCCCTTTAGATTTTGTGTTGTAATAGACAAAATCTATGATGTCAAAAAACTCATTAACATTCATATTTGTAACAGTAAACATGGTAGTAGTGTGTATTCCGTATTTGTGCAGTTGTTCGTAACCAGCAATGGTTCTTTTAAAACTACCTTTTCCACGAATCATATCATGAGTTTCTTCTAAACCATCTAAACTCAATTGAAAATTAACAATACCTAATTTTTTCAAAAGTTTACAGTTTTTATCTGTGAGAGTTTCAGGATTTCCACCAAAAGAAACTGTTTTTCCATTCCGTCTTAAATATTTCACAAGTTCAAATACTTCATCTTCTAATAATGGGTCACCACCAATTAACACATAATGATTGAATGAAATACCGTATTCAGCTCCAAATCTATCTATTTCTTTAATTATTTCTTTTTTTTGTTTTAAACTCAATGTTCTTTCTTGTTCTTTCTCATAAGTTATTGGGTCATACATATAGCAATGTTTACAATTGTTTTGACATTTTGTTGTAATATGCCATTGAATCGTTTCTGGATATTTCACTTTGAATCCAAAGTAAATATATCTCAAAGAAGACAAGTAATAATCAATATTTTGCAAATTTCTTTTTATAATGTTAAACATAACTAAACCCCCATTCCATCCATTTTTTTAAAGTAAGGAATTCTGTCAAGTTTTTTTATATATGGCATAAGAAAATCTTGATTAATTTTGTCAGAAATAGTATTATCAAAAAAAGAATCGTCAAATACATTAGACATAATCACGTTATCTTTTTTTATTTGCGATAAAAAAGTTCCATAAAAATCAAGTATGTTATACGGTTCATTGGTTTCGTATAAATTAATAAACCGATAAAATTCATCAAAATTATCGAAAGTATTCCTCGGGAGTTTCAAAACGTCTATATAACTTTCCATTCGTCTTAGTTGCTCAATAGTAACCCATGAACTCATTAAAAATACATAAATACTTGTAACAACTCTTTTGCATGTTGCATCAAAATCGTGATATCGTCCTTTCACTGCTTCATTGCGGTGCCAACCTTCTAATTCACATTTTCTAACACAACCTTCAAAGGGAATTAATTTTTGTTTGTAACCACTTTCATTTACTGATTTAATGAAGGGCATATTCCTTATTGTCCAAGTTGCTGGATTATGTAATTCAATTCCATAACTTTTCTCTTCTAATAGTCCATAGATGGTATCTATATAGGAAATACAAGAGCCTTGAATCAACAACTCTGGATATAATGACGATATTTTTCTAGCCAACGATTTATCTGAGATAACGACTGAGCGAACTCCTAATGGTAAATAAAAACTATCTAATATGTTAATGACAGTAAATAAGTCATAATCTCCTGAGTTTAATAATAAGGTGGTTTTTAAGCCATTTATAGAACAAATCTTTAGAAAATATTTAACTTCTTTTTCAGTCATTCTTTGTGGAGATCTTCCTGAAGGTATTAAGTTTGCATCAAAATGAGCAAAATGAATGTCATGAATAAAAGGGATAAAAAACCCTTTTTTATAGTTAATAAAATTTTTAATTTCTCGTATCCAGTTTGCTGTAAAACCTAATGAAATCCAATGCTCGATCATTATTAAAACCTCTATCAAATTCCTAAATCAATGCCATGCTTTTTTGTTCTCATCATCATCTATTTATCCATAAGTTATCATAATTTTCATCAACACAAAACTGTTTTTATTAGTAGTATTACAAAGAAAAGCAATCCTACAAGATCGAATATCACTGCTAGTTTTATTGCTTTGTAATCTTGAACAATAGTACTGTTTATTCTGTATATTTGATGTATTAACTCATCATATATCTTTTCGGGTTTTAATTTTAATATATATTCTTTGTAATCATGAATGTTCGTGATCCTATCAATGCCATAGATTGTTCTATGATCTGATACTCCTCTATCTATTCCATTTGTCATGAACTTTGGTATTGTATTTATAAGTGTTATGCCTAAACTTACCAGAAAAGGCAAGAACACTATTATTGTATAAATATTAAGTTCTAGTACATTATTATTAATTAACACTGCCATTGCAGCAATAAAAATTGAATTCACAAAAGCAAGTCGATTTAATTGCTGTTCACAGTAATTATAAAGTTTAAATTTGTACGATAAAATACCTTTGAAATAATCTATTGTTTCCTTATGATGATTTAGTGTAAAGAGTTTTGGAATAGCATCAATATCGTAGATATTTTCATTTTTATTTTTAAATATATTAAAGAAAAGATTAAACATGCTTGTCTCCAGAATAATCGCATAATTTGTATATTTCGTCTGCTATTTGTCCATATCGTGTTTCAAAATCTTTCAAAAAAGCGTAAAGATTATTAATATAATCTTCAGGTGCTTTTGAATTCTCGATAAGTTTTTCATATAATACATCTACACCGCCCAAAACATAAGATTCATATAGTTCCTCATCTATATTAGCTTTGTCTGTACCATAAAATCGAAATGCTTTATCAACACGAGTATCAAAATCTGGTTCGTGATTCTTATCAACTAACATAATTAGTTGATAATTAAAATGAAAAACATCTTTATAGTTTGACATTTGTTCAGCAAAGATACTCGTATCTTTACCACCTTCTCTATTTTTTTCAGCTTTACGATTATAAAGAAATCCAACAATAGGAGCAAGTTGATAAACTTCATGGTTAAAAGAAAACAACTTATGTTGCCCTTCAAACTCTGCGGTCAGCTTAACAACTTTGTCGGCATGGGTTCCAAAAAATCTGTATTGAGATTGAAATAACATTATTTTTTCTCCTTTACCTCACTATAGTTTCTATCTTGCTATTATTTACCGAATCAAAAGTTAAGCGTTTACCTATTTTATGACTAAGATATTCTTCAGCAATTTCTCCATCAGTGTCTTTTATAAAGATTATGACTTGCTCAGCAATCTGTGGTAAAACTTCGCAAACAGTTTTGATACGAGCTTTATCAAATGCAGAGAGAGGAGCATCCATAACTAGAGGATAAGGTTCTGATATCAGTAATTTGCTTTCGCCTTCTCGACTTTCTCTTGCCATTTGGATTACACCGGCGATGAATGCAAAAATAATGGATATGTTTTGCGCCATAGATGTTTCTGTTGAGCTTCCTATATCGTTTAAAACAATATTCACGTCGTATTTTTCATTCAATGTTAATGTGAAGCCCTCACCAAAAATGCTATGAAAAATATCGTTGATTTTATTTTCAAGTTTAATACGGGTATTTCGTTCTGCCTCAGTGTACTGCTTATTTATAGTGTTTAGTATGTATTGGGCATACTCCCTATATGTCAATACACGACGATTATTATCGTCTTTAAGAACAAGTTTGTCACGTTCGGTTTTAATTCGGTTATAATCTGTTTTAAATCCGCCTATCTCTTCGTGAAGTTTAATTTTTTCATTATGCAGATCTCTAAAGTGGATTTCATAACGTTGTAACTCTGTTTGCAGTTTGCCAATATCATCCAATCCCAATAGCTGTTTATCAATATCGATTATTTCCTGATGTGCTTCATTTAAATCAGATTCACATGCACATATATTTGAATAACAGTTAGTAAAATCAAGAAACATCGTATATGAGTCCCGGACTTTTACTCTACATATATCTTTAAAGTGAGATATAGAGTCTCCTATTGAGTTAGGCGGGACATAATTTAAGAGTTCGTTAAGCGTATTGAATGCTGCATTGCCCATACAGATTTCAGAGCCACAAATACAACGCCCATTATTTATCAAATGATTTATTGTTTGCTCATTAACATAAGGAACACTTTTTTCTATTTTTCTTGTTTCTGTTAATTGTATCAAGCTATCATGTATCATTTTTCTTGCGAAATAAGCAGGCGACTTTTTGAAAACAGACAGTAAACTATCAATATTTTTTTCTTTTTGAATTACTAAAGTTTCACAACGTGTCTTTAGTTTTGATTTTGTTTTAGAAAGTTCAGCACTCACTTTATTTTTTTCAATTAAAACATTTAATTCATTTATTCTGTCTGTTACCGGTGTTTCTTCATTTTCAATTTCAGAAATGCGTATTTCATTTTTTTCAATTTTTTTCTCTAAAATATCAATATCACGAGCATACTCCTCCATTTTAACATCGCTACCTGTATCATATTTTTTGTCATAATCTTTGATAGTTTTCTTTAAATGGTCAATTGCAGACATTAGAGCATCAAGACCAAGCAAACCCCTAACTGCACGTACAAATTCATCACCTTTGCCCTGTGCAAGTCGTTTACTCATAATAGTTATACGTTCTCCATCAAAAAAGAAATAGCGTGCTAACTCAGCGGGGAGAATTTCTTTGATCCTAACAGATAGCTGATTTTGTTTTACATACTCTATTTGACCATTTTTTTTGTAAATTATCTTGAAATCACGCTGTCCAACGGTATCCACTTGTTTGTCTTTTTTATCTGACTTACGATATTTTTGTTCACTTATAATTGTATATTCTATTTCCTTATGGGTTAGTGCCAGTTCAACACGAACTGTTTCTGTTTGACCAGATGCCATTTTTTGCGATTTGGCTTTGCAAAGAAGAATTTTATCTTCAAAGTCCGTCTCTCCATATAAGCACCATGTAAAAGCTTGTGCAAGAGTAGTTTTGCCTGTTCCATTTTCACCCATAATTATGGTTACATTCTTTTCATAGTCGTCAGCAAATGTCACTGTTTGCTCGTCTATAAATTGTCTAAAATTTCTTAATTTTATAGATTTCAATAACATTTGATTTCCTCTTCTATTCGTTTTTGAATGTCGGCAATCATTTGAACATCGTTACGGGCTTTCGTGCGGACATTTTCTGCTTCTTGTTGAATAAGCCACTTTATGATGTTATCTATTTTTACTGTGTTAATCTTAATGCCATTAGTAATTATTTCATCTTTATCAGTTTTCATAATCAAATATCTCCTCAAATACTAATCTGAAATCATTTATAGAATAAGCCTTTTTAATATCGTTGATAATCTTTTCAGCCTCACCCATGTTCATAGCTAATCTCGCAAATTCTTCTGCTCGTGCTAATTCGTTTTTTACAAGTGTTAATTCGCTTTTCATTTGTTTATCAGATATAGATGAAACTTCATTAAGAGGACGTGGAAGTGCAAGAAAATCGTAAATAACAGCGTGTTCTTTTCTATTCCTCTCATCTTTCCTTAAAACTCTACCTCGTCTCTGTATGTACTCTTTCGGATTGTTTGTACTTGCTAAAATAAAAGCAGTCTTAATCTCTGGAATGTTTACACCTTCGTCAAGACATTTAATTGCTATTAATGCTTGTAAATTCTCCCCACTAGCAAATTCTCTTTTTAGAATTTCACGTTCAGAAATATTTTCTTTTGATGTAAATTGTGATACTCTCATTTTCATGTCATTACCGAGTAACTGCGTAATAGCATCAATTTGTCTCAAATCATCTTCATCTGCTTCCGAACTATCGTGATCAGTCATTAAACTTTTTGCAACACCACAATAGATAAGTATATGATTATCATTGATATATGGTTTGATGTATTCGACAAGCTTTTTCTGTTTATCAGCTATTCCTGCTACAAGACGTGATCGTTTTAAGGCAAGTTTTTTGCCTCGTTCACTGAGTTTTGTTTTACCACTATTTACTTTAACAATACATTTACTAATCTGGATAGTTAAATCGGTAAAAATTTCCATTTCGTCTTCATTTAGTGTTGTAATAATTGGGAAATATTTATATCGAGTCAAACTACCTTCTCGTATTGCTCTATCAAGAGTATATTCAATACATTTTTCACCAAAATAATCGTATAGTCTTTTTGTCCCTTCTTCATCGTTATGTCTATCAATAGTTGCCGATAAAGCAAGGCGATAACAATATTTCTCATTCATAAAAAGACTTAATCTTTTTGCACCAAAATTATGAGCCTCATCTACCAAAAGTAAAGCATTGCTATGTAGTTTGTTAATTAATTCCTGAACTTTTTTTGATGAAAAAGTTGCATTAGTACATACGAAACAGAAAAATTCTCTACCACTAATTTTCAAATTTTGGTCTCTTATTGCATTGTCAAATCTTTTTTGCCAATCTTTTTGTGATGATGCACTATAACCTATTATTGGTTTAATATTAAATAAAAAAATATCTTCTACCCATTGTTCTACAAGATGCTGAAATGGACAAACTATAAATACTGCCAATTTGTTATTTACAGCTTCACATAATCGGATAATTGCACTAAGACCTGTGATGGTTTTTCCCGTTCCAGTTGCCATATCAAATATACCGCAGAAACCTTTTTGCTCCCAGGTTGTAATTGCATCTATTTGATATTGATAGAGTGAAATATTTTCTGGTTTCATAGGCATTTTTGATTTATTTATATCACTTAACAAGAACTCCTCTTGTAAAAATTCATGGTAGTTTATATAATCAGTTATTTTATATCGATCTAGAATTTCCTGTTTTAATTCGGGAAAATCAATTATGCACAGATTCGGTTCTGTATTGTTCCATATTGCAGTAAATTGATTAACTTTCTCGGTAACTCGCATTCGTTCATCGGTATTTTTCCAAGAACAGTAAACATCGATAGATTCATAATTCAATTCTATTGCTGTTCTGGATTCGTTCATTGAGCCAACAAAATCAACTCTATTTTCCTCAATATCTTCAATTAATCCCATTTTAACATGGAACATCCCTGCTTGTTTTTCGTTCTCTGTTATTGCTATCTTTATATCCATAATTCCATCTGCAATTAGATTTGCGAGTAGATTTAGATTTTTCTTCTCAAAAAGTGTTTTAGGTTCTTTCATTTCTCTTTGTATAGCATTTTTAACAATCTCATCCCGTCGTTCATAACCTTGTTTAATAGCCAAAATATCGTCTTCGGAAAGCTTTGGAGATGTTATTAGTTGAATCTTCCCACCATTAATAGCAATTGTTGAAAGTCCGGTTGCAATGATACTAAAAATTGTTGAAGAAAAAAATCCCACAGCCCTTTTATACACAGTTGCCTCTTTCAGTAATGGAATGTAAAAATCTTTAGCAATTTTGTCAAGATTTGAATGGTAAGATAGTTTTAAATCAACGTTTTTCAGATTCATTCTTGCTCCATTTGATGCAATGTCGCCTGACATATATGTTTATACAAGGTTGCACCGTTAGGTATACGTTTAATCTTATTATATTTCAATGCCTTTAATAAAACATTACAGATTAATTGATCGTATGTTGAATAATCATCTTCTTCAATCAATCCTAACGGATAACGTTTCGTTATGATGAACCAAAAGACAGCACATAATTGGAAAACATCTGATGCTTCGTCTATTTGTTGATTTCCAAAATATGGTAAGTCTATAGCTTCTGGAGATAACCAAAACTTAGGACCTATGCGATCTCGTGTTTTTGTTATTCCTAATTTGTATTCCTCATCAATGGTGGTACAAAGTCCAAAATCGCTCAGTAACCACGATGTGCCAATAACAAGAATATTTTCTGGTTTTATGTCTCTATGAACAGCAACTTTATGTATGTAATTTAAAGCATCAGAAAGCTCTCTAATTTGTAGTGCGTAAGTATCATACTCTATATTACCGTTTAGCTGACGCATGTAGTCAACAATATTCATATCTGCTTTTTCCATAACTAAAAAAGGTATGGAATATGTTTTTTTTGTTCTAATGTCTATTCCTTCAATTTCACCAAAATCATAACATTTAATAATGTGAGGATGATCAAGTGTTAATAGAATACCTATTTCTTGACTAAAACGTTTTCGAGCTACATCTCCAATATTTAATAAGAATTTAATTGCTCGTGGTTCACCATCTGAATTTATGCATTCATAAACTGCTGCATTACCACCAGCACCTAATTTTTCAATTGTGTTTTCAAGTGTATAGGAGTTAGTCTGTGTTTCAACACAGTTATTTATTGAAAAGTATTGTTTGTCATCTTTCGAAATTAACATTTTTATTCACTCTCCAATTCCTCAGTTGTTAAATAAAGAGGAGCAATAATATTAGTCAAGAAATTTTTACGCCAACGTCGTGAACCTATAGAATTTGCATCCGAAATACAATGGATAGCATATTCACGATATTCGTCGATAGCAGAGTGGGGTTCTATCAATTCATCAATCTCATTTAGTGATTCTCGAACACTTGTTAACTTATCTTGGTTGATAACTTTATTTTTCGTTTTAAACTCTGAGATACCAGCAAATAAACTATAAAAATCTGATTTCTGTTTGAAACGGGTATCTGCTAACGGTTTCCCGATGGAAAAAATGGTTTCAATATCTTTAATAATATTCTCGAAGTTCTTTTTTACATCAGACTTTCCTTGTGGAAAGATAGTATATTTTTCGCAGAATTCATCAAGTTTAACTTTTTTATCTTGCTCACCTTCTAATAAAAGGCATATTAATTCACTTATGTACTCAATATCAAGCATACGCTTATATTGTCCTCGTGAAAAGAATCTACTTTCCTCGAAAAAATATAATCTTGATAATTCTTCTGCAAGAGTTAAAAATTCACCAGGAAAATCAGCACGGCGTAATTCTTGTTTGTTTAATTGAACCGTATATTTATTCACTCTTGCATACAAATCACGAACTTCTTCTTTCGAAGGATTCAAAATGTCGTTAAAATCGAGTTGATAATTTAGAAACTTATTTTTTATATCATCTGGTAAGTCTCTGAAATAAAATTTGTTATACTCGGATGCTATATATGGAACACGCAATTGCAAGTTGTCTCTTAGAAACATTAAGATTGTGCTTATTCTTTGCTGTCCGTCAACTATTATTCTATATACTTTGTCTTTATTTTCATTATACATGGACTGTGAGTAAATTTTGGGCATCGGAATGTTTCGTAGAATGGTGTCAATAAGTGCTATTCGTGCGGGTGTTGACCAAACTTCTCTTCTTTGGTAATCTGGACTTATTTCTAATGAGTGTTTCTTGGTCCATTCCCATATTTCTGATATTGAGTATGCATTTAGTTTCCATTCCATAATATTTACCTCCTTAAGTATTATCTCTTATGTATGACAGTGCATTTTTTAGTTTTATAAAATCATTTTCGTCATTAAAATAACTGACACTGAATCGAACTGTTCCGCTAGGAAACGTTTTTAAATATTTATGAGCATCAGGGGCACAATGTAAACCTGACCTCACAGCAACATCAAGGTTGGATAGTATTTGACCTATGTTATCACTACTATAACCCTCAAAAAAGCATGATATAATTCCAACCATATTATCTACATTTTTTAATGAGACAGTCTTTATATTGTTGTATTTTTTTAAAATCTCAATCAGAAAATTAAGATTGTGCCGTTCTACTTCAAAAATTTTTGCTATACCTACACTTAATAACCATTTTAATGAAGCATTTAGTCCTGCTATAGACATTATATTCGGACTTCCGACTTCAAATTTTTCAGGAATGGTTGCGGGCAAAACTTTACTTGCAGAATCAAAACCTGTACCTCCGTATAGAAACGGTTCCAACTCTACATCCGCTGAACATATAAAACCTGCAATTCCGAAAGGACCATAAAGTTTTTTATGTCCTGAAAAAACCGCAAAATCTATACATGATACGCTAATATCTGTATCGATGAGTCCCATTGTCTGACACATATCAATTACATTTATTGCTCTGTATCGTTTGGCTAAAGAAGCAATCTCTATTATCGGTGCAATTATACCGCAAACGTTACTCGCATGGCTAATTACAACAAGTGATGGACTTTGTTCGGAAAACTGATAACCGATTTTTTCAGGGTCATAAGTATAATCTTCTTCGTTGAATGCGAGTGTAATGATGTTTAAACTAACACTTTGAGATAAGTAATGAAGAATCCGTATTACTGCATTATGCTCAAAAGGAGAAATATACACATTGCTCCCATTTGACAACCTTATCCCTCTGAGTATTATATTCAGGGCTTCAGTAGCAGTACTAGTAAACACTACTCGCTTAGAAGGACAATGGTTTAATGATAGCAACAATTCTCTCGTTTCAGAAACCAAAAAGCCTGCTTGGGAAGCTAGTTTGTGTTGACCACGTCCAACATTTGTTCCGCATTCGCGGTAAAACTTATCCATAAATGAGTAAACAACTTCAGGTTTAGGAAATGTCGTAGCAGCATTATCAAAATAAGCGATTCTATTCATGTATATGTATCCTCATTTAACATAATTTTTGTAAAATTTCGACAAGGACTTGCCGTTTCTCAAGCTCAGTTATAGATTGTCCCATTTCTTCAATAGAGCTTTCAATCTCACGAAAGAGCAGTTTTGCTTTGTTACTGTAAGATATTCTTTCAAAGGATTTTGAAATTTCGTTGCCATTTTCGTCTGTAAAGGTAATCTTATATTCGTTACTAACAGATGAAGTTCTGTTCTTTTGTTCGTTATTATATGCATCTATAGTTTCCTTAAATTTTCTTAAATCCTTAAAAAAAACAAGAATTGTGTCATTGTTCCAATCCTCAATCCTAAGCGAAGTCACGGCTTTTGCCAATCTTTGAACAAAAGTTGCTTCATCATTCGTAACAGATGAAATTAAACTGAGGATTCTATTTTCATTACAAGCATAGAGATGATGCTTTGATTTTTCTGATAATGATTCATACCAATCCTTTACTACTGAAGGTAAACTTGCTTGTGAATTATTGGATGTAAAAATCGCTTTTATATCTTGCACTAAAGCTTTAATTAATTCTGAAATAGCATTATCCCACGTGTTTTTTATTTCATTTATTAGAGGAACTGCATTTGATAATATTTCTTGTTTACCTAGAAATAAAAATACCTTTGTAAAAAGAAACTCTCTTGGATTGCTGTCAATCTGTCTAAGGCTATTAATAAATTTTTTTTTCCTTTGGTCAAGGATTTCAAACTTATTGTTACCCCTATAACATTTGTTCAGATCTTTTGCATATCTCGGTAGACTCATAAACCATTTATTCATTGCAACTAGCACGGCTGTGAAATTATTATAGGTTTTTTCATTTTCCGACACGAACTCAGAAAATACTTTTTCTAATCCTTCAAGATAAGCTGCTTTGTCCGAGTTCCAATTCTCAAGCATAACAGTATAATCTTCAGGGTTCTCATTGATGGCATTTAGGATATCAGGTGTAATCTTTATCTCAACATCACGATGCTTAAAGATAAATATTTGTCTTTCAAAGCTTAAAACAATTGCTATAAAAATAGGAATCAATCCCAGTTTTAAACCTATATGATTTTCAGGTAATATAAGTAGATTATATAAGTCTGAAAAGGAGGAACCATCTCCACTATTTGCATTAAGAAAAAAATCTCGGATTATTTTTAAAATATAACATAAATTTTCATCATTAGGTTCCAAGTTTATTTTGGGTGATTTAATGTCCTCAATAATTCCAGTTTGTACCAAAACACTTCTCATAAAAGATACTTCTTGACCTGTACCTACTAGTCCTAAATTGGGCATGAGTTCTTTTGAAAGAATGCCCGCTATTAAGCGTGTCCTACTATTTAGAGCTTGACCAGAGATGAGATTTTTGTTTATAGTTTCATTATTAATTATAGGTGTTCTACAATACACTTGCTCGCATATTTCTGAAAGTTTTTCTGAAAGTTGTGACCGACGATAAATAATACATCTGTCTCCATTATAATAGTAGTGTGCCGCCTTATTTTCAGGGCAAATATAATTATTCACATAGTTACTCATAACTTCTGTTAAATCATCGAGATATACTTCATATTCGTCTGCAAGTAAATCATCGTTATCAACTCTTTCACGAAGTGATTTAACTGCCTCGTATTCAAAAGCTATATTCTCAATAGAAGTGTATGAAAGAGGGATAATAAATAACACTCGAGAAAATTCATTGTTAATATTTTTAACCTTTGAATGCAAGGTCTCAACTTCATCCTCGTTTTCAGGAATAATGGCATATACAACACCGTCAGCTTTTGTATTCAAAATTCGCTTTTCCCAATTCTTGGTTTCAAAAAAATCATTGCTATCAATGAAAAGGAAATCAAAATAACGTGTTATCTCATATTTATCATTATATCTAGTAGGATATAAGAATCCATCGAATGCTGAACGATTTAATATTTCCTTTACCTGCATAGAATATCGATTTGTAGCTATGAAGTTTGAAGTCTCGCTAGGTATGTTTATCCCACTACTTTCTTTAATCTTTAGATAATTATTGCTCCGCTTTAAATAGATTATATAGTCTTGTTCGATAAGTCTATTTAGTTCATCATAAATAAGTTTAACATCATCAACATCATTTATAAAAGTATTGATTATCATATTTACAGTGGGTGAAAGTTTTTCAAAATGCTCTACTATGTAGATTAACGCTATTGTTTTTATTATTTTTGAACCTAATGAAGATGCATCTATCTTTTGTAGTACTTTTGTAGTTAATTTATAAATTTTGTGTATTTCACTTGTATAGACTTCTTTTCTAAGTAATGGTTCAAAGTAATCATATAGATAGTCAGGAGTAAGAAGTGAGAACTCTTTTTTTGAGTTTGTTAAAAATGCAGATAGAGTATTTCTGTCATCTGACGATAAAAATGTAAATAAAGTACGTTCATTTTGAGCAACTTTTTCAGAAAGTCTTGGAAGAATAAATGTTGAAATTGGATGAAGTGGAAAACATCCGAAAATTACATTCTCTATTTCATCTTTGTTGGTTTCATCAATAAGTCCATTTGTTGTAAACCGTTGTATCAATTCCTCAAAAAGAACTTTGTTTTGTTCTTTAAATATGTTTTCAAAACTGGGGGTTTTCATTATAACTTCAGAGATAATTTCATAAATTTGTGTGTAATTGTTATATAAATGTATATGTTTAAAACGTCCAGAAACACCACGCCATCCATCTATTTTTTCTTTCGGTAAATGCCCATTTATATAATTTGATATATCCTTATGACAAATCAACAACAAATGCATTTGATGATTACCACTACGATTGCATTTCTCTGCAAAATCTTGTAGAAGTTTAATATCATTTATAGTAGCTTTAGAGATACTGGATTCTAAATATTTACTAAATTCATCATATAACACAAAAATCCCATTATATCCTTTCTCTTTTATTCCTTTTGTAACACTTTCGTAAATCTCAACTATATCGAAACCGAGAAATGGATTAAATAAGCTTCCAGAAGTTAATTTCGGATAGATTTCTTTAAATATTTCATAAGAAGTGGTATCATATTCTTTTAATGATAATCCAAAATCAGTGACAGAGCAAGGCAGTTCCTTGCTAAAAAGCTCATAAGTATGAGGATATTGTTTTTCCCAACTATCAATTGTGGCTATAGCTGCTTGAAAATGTGTTTCTGGCATCAAGTCAGACATCCCTTCTTCTTTTAATGTAAGTTCTAAAGCACTTAAAAATGATGACGACAAGCTTGTATTATTTCCATGCACAACAATTGGTAATAAACGATGATGATTATTTATATATTCATTAACAAATTCGTAAAGCGGTTGATTATTCTTTCTAATTTTTTCTAAAGTAGTTGTGAATAAATCTTTTTTATTCCCAGATAATAGAGAAAGTAAAACAAGTATTATATGTGATTTACCCCGACCATAAGCTCCGATAAGTGTATGAGCACGCTGTGTTGAGTTAGTTGCGGTAGAAAGTAAAATATCCTCAAATATATCAAGACTTGACTGAGTGGGTATGAATCTGTTTATTTTGTCATAATCTCTTAAGTCGTATGCTATGTTAATAGCGGTTTGAAAACCTTTTACTATACTTATAATTGTTGATTTCTTATTCATTAATCATCCGATAATACTCTTCGACACACCTTAATGCATCAATGTCGGAGTTTATTTTTATTATATCAAGTCCTGCTGTTCGCACAACCTTGATAAAATTTAATAATTCTAGCTTGTAAAGTAAAATTGTTAGTGTGATAATGTCAAGGTTGAACACTTTTCCAGCATTGCACTTAGCTGTGTGTATATCTGATATACGAATTTCACGCTTTTCTTTGTTTATTCTCCATTCTGGGTTTTTCTTTTCGTGTTGAAACAGAATCACTGCAAGCAAGATTAGAGGATGAATAGTGTCTTTCTTAGGCATATTTTTTTTATACACTCTGTCCTTTTTACTTATTATATCAATCAATCCTAACTCTCCCAAAGGACAATCAATATTGTCTTCTGGATCAAATTTTTTTGGATTGAGTTTGATTCTTGGGATATAAGTGCTTATGATACAATTATAGTCATCTTCGATAGATCTATCTGCCACGGTTTCTCCTAGTTCTCTTAGAAAATTTCCTATCTGTGTAAAATAATCTTCTCGAGTAAACTCCTCAGGTCGAAATTCATTAAAAAAGAAATACCATGCAGTTGCTTCTTCTTTATTCGTTGCGAGGTTATAATGCAAAAGCCACAAAGTTCCTAACTCTTCAATATATGGATCATTTTCATGAATTATCTTTCCGAGTTTGGTCAATTTCTGTTCTCGTCTTCCACTTGTCGGTTCTTCTGTAAGCTTAACCGCTTGCATCCAATAACGAAGTGCTTTAACCATATTAGCACCTATTCCAAGAACATCCATTGGGTTTGTGTCACGACTTACAAAAATGGTAGGGTCGGAAACGATGTTCTTCATTCCCTTACTTAGCCACCCTTTTCTGATGAAAAATGTATCGTGAGCCCTAAATTTCACGCTCATACCAATTGCCTCAAGGGTTCTATTTTGGTTCTTAAATATTTGTCCATCATGCACCCACCCCTTAAATATTTCGCAGTTACGCACATCTTACAATGCCTGCATCTCTTACTATTAATAAAGTATTCACCATTGACAATAGAAATGGCTCTGTATTTACATAATGATTCACATTTTAGACATTTCCTACAAGCATTGAATTTTTTTATTTGATAGCCAACCATTCTTTGTAAGTCTTCATGTTTTGCAACATTCATCGTTTTAATCTTCACAGAATTATAGTTTCCGTCTTGAATGAATGGTTGAATCGAAAGAATAGGCACATTAGTAGCTATGTCAAATATAATAGTTTCATTTATGAGTTTTCGTCCGAGTTCTGGAGCAATTTTCCCAAATGGCATAAAAAGCTTAATGAGATTATCGTTGATAGGCTTATTCAGGAGGTAAACTTTTGCATATTCCTCCGTAGTGCAATTTGTGTATTTAACTTTTATATCCTCTGCTACAGTTAATCCCTTGCCTCCCTGGCGTGCTTTCCATGCTCCTGATGTTATATATTCTTCAGCATCTATTTTCCCAATTTGTCGAGCAAATTTTACTAGAAAATTTTGCCATTTATCATATTGGGTAGGTAAATAGATTTTAGTTAGGAATTCTGCTCTCAGGCTATTATTAGGACAGCACCAACATCCTACACGGTCATATCCAAGACGATATGCATTATTAAAATCCAATCCTTCACTGAAAATGTAAAGCCAGACATCAATGTCTTTCCATAAAAAAATTGGAGAGGCTACTTTTTGTTTTTGAATTTTTACTGATTCAGCACTATCTTCTACACGATTGTATCGGCTACGAGAAACCGACTCGCAACTGCGAATGCCGTAAAAAGTCAAAATATCTTCATTATCATAGAGTTTATTCAAAACACGAGCAATGGGTCCCGTTTTAAACATTGAGCAGCACCATCGTAACATTCTTGCGGGAGGACCGATATCGCTACAAACCTTGAAAAAATCCTGCTCTTCATTTTTTGCGATTTTAAAAATTGCTTTAGGATTATTTTTTCTATAATTAGCTACATAATCAAGGGTTAATGGAAATTCCAATGTTGTGTCTCCAAAAATATGCACAAGGCTCGGATCTGCAAGGGTACGAACCACTAAGTCAGCAGTAATGGTTGAATCTTTTCCACCAGAGAAAGAAATCACAACCTTCTCTTTTGAATAAGTTGCAGCTGTTTCTTCTATAAAATCAAAAGCCTCATTTGTAATTTCGATTAAGTGGGATTTATTAGCTTTAATAAATTTCGCTATGTTTTGATTGAATACTTCGTACTTATTATCAGCTGAAAAACATGCAAGTTGATCTCGAACTATTTCAAGGGAAAGTTTTTTGTAAAAAGATGATTTCAGAGAAGTAGGTTTACCATCAATATAATATCTGTTATCTGAAGCCCAGATGTTTTGCTTCAGAAATTTAAATGGCTCGTTATTTAATATTTCAAACAATAATCTCTCTTCTGGAAAAACAGGCCGTAAGTCAGAACAAAGATACTCAATTTCATTTCCGCAAAGAGTGCAAATCTCATGGTGTGTATTGTTGATTTTTTTGATGATAGGGACATTACATGAAGTACACCAGTAAATAACAAGAGGAATAGCTTTCAAAGTTTCATTTTCGCAGAAATCACATTTTTCTTCTGCAGTTTCTCGATAGCAGCCTTTACACCACATAGTTTACTCCAATTTCTGACATATTTGGAATAGCTTTTCTATTCATAATAAATTTATTTAAAATCATAGGACAAGTATTATAAACTCCTCTTTTTTGTCAAGCTTTTTTTGCTGTTTCGTAACTATTTGTTAATTATTCAAGTTATAAAAATATTGAAAAATTTCAGCATCTTTACCTCGCAGTAAACTCAAATTCATTCCGCATCAAAACCTTGCGTCTTTTAACGATACATATTCATTTTCTAATTCAAACATCAAATGCCTCCAATTTCCTTATTTTAATAACTTGATTTTGAAGATTTTATTTCATAAAAAAATCAAATATCAAGCATTTTCATAAATCAAATTTCAAATCATAGCCTATAACCTATCAATGAGAAAGCTTAGTAAATTAGGCTTTTTCGTCAAGAGATTTCTTCCATTCACCCTCAAAAATTGATTTTCGAGAAAAAATCTCAAACTTTATTTCGCATTTTCTCAAACTATTTAGCGGTCTTTACTTGCTGATTCTTCATTTTCTCAATTGAATGCATATTTTCCCATTCCTTTCAATCCTATCACGACTATATCATTTGATTTAGCGGGAGTAGTGACACGGAGATTGCTTCGTGAGTATAATAAGAAGGATCCTCGCAACGACAGATGGGGAGGTAGGGGCGGCAATAAGAGAAATTCGAAAAATAGTTGACAAAAAAACTATATCAAATTTTCTCGTCTATAACTTCCCTACACATTTTTCGGAGGAGAAGTTACCGCTTGGATGGTTCGATTTCTATTGAGGTAATTCTGCGAGCTATTTCGCAAGCTCAATATCTCTTGAACCGACTACTTCGTAGTGTGTAAAGAACAATAAATTTTTGATAATAATAAGGAATAATTTAACATTATGCCAAAATTTTTTTGTGATATAAATGTTCAAAGGCTTGCTAAATGGCTGAGATTTGCTGGATTTGATACTATGACAAGGCGGGAACTCTCAAAGCAGAGAATTGAATATATCTGTAAAAAAGATAAAAGAATCTTTATTACCAGAAATAAAAAAATCAAACATTTTAATGCAAGTATGGAGGTTTTGTCTCCAGAAAATGTGCATGAACAACTAAAGTATGTATTGTCAAAATTTGCGATTGAAGAAAGCTTGATAGCTTCTCGTTGTATTGAATGTAATGTGGTGTTGAGAATATTAGAAGATGATAAAAAATACTGCCCTAGATGTGGTAAATATTTCTGGAAGGGAACACATTATCAAAATATGTTGAATATAGTTATGAATAAATAATGAAGTTAAATAAGGAAAAGTATTACGCGAATTAAATTAGTTATCCACATAAACAAATGTTCCTTGTAACCCCTTAATATTCAACAAGTTATAAGAGAGGCAAAGAGGAAGGGAAGGAGAGAGATTGTATAATGATGAAAATTAAAGAGATACAGATGATATTATTGATAGAAATTGGAACAAATACTACAAAAGTTTTAATTGCAGAAAAATCGAGTAATAATATAGTTATTAAGCAAGAAAAAATATATTTTAGCAGACTAGGGGAAGATTTTTATGCGACAAAAAATTTGTCAGTGGTAGCAATGGAACGGAATATTAGTATCATAGACCAAATCATAGAAGAAAATAAAAATTTTGAGGTAAGCAAGACTATCATCATATCAACTCAAGTAATGCGTTCAGCAAAAAATTCACAAGTTTTTATAGAAGAAGTGAAAAAACGATTTGGAATAGATATAATTGTATTATCTCCTGAAGAAGAAGCTCTTTGTGCTTTTCGTGCAGATGAGGTATTTTGTCCTCAAAGAGATGAAAATAATGTCAAAAATAAAATAATAATAGACATCGGTGGTGGTAGCACAGAGATTGTTTACAAGAATGAAAAAGGTTTGCTTGAGTCAAAAAGTTTTCCCATCGGGTCTGTATTTTTGAAAGACAAAATTGGGAGAGATTTATATGATTTTGAAACTATTGAAAATTTTATAAATTTAACATTTCAGGAGATAAAAAGAATAGTTAATAATTCAATTAAAAAAGAACAAAACAACATAAACTATTCTAATATCGATAAAATCATCGGTGTTGGTGGAACTTTCACAACCCTTGTAGCAATCCATAAAGAGATTGAAAAATATGATGATACACTCATTGAGGGGGTGTCGATGAGTTTTATTGATGTCAAAAACATCCTTCAAAAATTAAAAAAACATCGTATATCTGAAAGGTCTATAAATATAAAGGGTTTATCAACAGACAGAGCTGATGTAATAGCTTTCGGAGCTACGATTTTACTATTTTTCTTGACTGAAATGAGGTCGTTAAATTTTTATACCACTTGTCTTGGAGTAAGGCATGGTTTTTTGCTCAATGATAGTTTATAATAGTCATTAAAACAGCAATGAGGAGAATTTATGATATTTCTCAAAAATATTTATGAATTGGAATTAAAAATAGACCAATTTCTCAATCTTACATCAGAATGTGGGATATTGTTTGAGCAGTTTATCAAACTTTTTGTTTTAAAAAAGCTGAATGAATGTGAAATAAAGGTCAATAAGGTTCGTGAAAATGAGCGATTGGCAGATGAACTTCGAATTCAAATCGAAAAATATGTTTATTCTCATACCTTGATTCCAGAAAATCGCGGCGATGTATTGGCAATCTTAGAAGGGACAGATGAGGTAATAGACCAGATAAAAGAAATCATCATTGACATGCTCATAGAAAAACCCTTTATACCGGATAGTTTATATGATGACTTCAAAGATTTGGCAGTCTCATCCTCACATAGTGTAGAAGAACTAAGTAAGTCAGTTCGTTCATTTTTTTACAATGTCCATGAGGTTGCAAACAGCGTTAATAAAGTCCTTTATTTTGAAAAGGAAGCAGATGATATAGCCGAAAAAATAAAAAAAGAATTGTATCAGGCCGATATCGAGCTAGCCGTAAAAAATCATCTAAAATACTATGTAAAAGGCGTAGAAAAGATTTCAGACTATGCTCAAGATGTAGCAGACCGATTGACAATTTATACTCTAAAACGGGAACCTTAAATAAAATATGAGCTTTTTGTTATTATCTAGTGGGTTCTTTTTAGGTTGGTCATTAGGGGCAAATGATGGTGGCAATATCTTTGGGCCTGCTGTCACAACCAGGATGTTAAAATTTAAAACAGCTGCTATCATTGCTTCTGTTTTTATCATTTTAGGTTCTGTGTTTCAGGGCAGCGGTGCAGTTCAGACCTTGTCTTCATTGGGGTCAGTAAATCAGCTCTTTGGTTCATTTACGGTAGCAGTAGCAGCAGCTTTGACTCTTTTTTTGATGGTTCGGGTCAAACTACCTGTATCCAGCTCTCAATCAGTAGTAGGTGCAATCATAGGCTGGAATCTATTTTCGGGAGCCTTTACAGATTTTGGAGTAATGGCAAAAATTATCACAACATGGATATTAACCCCTGTATTGAGTGCCTTTCTGGCAATGGGAATATATTATTTAGTAAAAAGATTTATCACAAAAAGAGAAATATCGTTATTTAAATTTGATTTTTATACGCGTATTGGATTTATAGCTTTAGTAGCGTTTTCTGCATATAGCTTAGGTGCAAATAATATAGCGAATGTCGTGGGTATGTTTGTTGATTCAGCCCCCTTTACACCAGTTGCGATATTCAACAGATTTATCCTATCCTCTCAAATGCAATTGTTTTTTCTTGGAGGAGCTTCAATTGCTGTAGGTATATTGACAAAATCGATGAGCAATGCTCAAACTGTTGGTAATGCTATCTTCAAAATGTCTCCAATAACTGGTTTTATAGCGATCCTTGCCTCAAGTCTTGTTCTTTTCCTCTTTTCATCAAGAGGTTTACAAATTCTTTTGGTAAAAATTCATTTTCCTACTTTACCCCTTGTTCCAGTGTCAAGTTCTCAAGCTATTGTAGGCGCTATAATAGGTATAGGTATAATCAAAGGATCTCGAAATATTCAATATAAAAACTTATCAAAGATAGCGCTTGGTTGGTTTGTTAACCCTGTCATAGCGTGTATTATATGCTTTATATCTTTATTTTTTGTGCAAAATGTCTTTGACCAAAGAGTTTATCAACCAACTGTTTTTATCTTTGACCAAAAAGTCATGTCCAAATTGGAAGAGATAAATATCGAGACACGAGGTCTATCTGCATTGGAAGGTAAAACATTTTATAATGCTCGTTCTTTGAGAAGTGAATTAAATCAACATAATCATCTTACCCTTAGAGATAAAACATTTATTTCTCAAAAAGCTGAACTTTTCCCAATGTATGTCAGCGCTAACAGTTTAGTAACTATTAGAATAAGAAACCATTTTTCAGATACAGTTTATTTGCCACTTCTTGAGCTTGAACATGAAAATTTTGCACACAAATGGGAGCTTGTTGATAGACTATCAAATATAAGCGAGGTATGGCGATTTAAACCTAAAAAGGTTGCTAATGATTTTTATAATTCAGAACTGGAAAAGAGATATGAGCTATTGTATATGATGTTTAAGGATGGAGAATAAATCAAAATTATTTATAAACTTCCCTAAAAGGATAGTTTATTAAAAGATAACATCCTCTATGTATTTCTAAGGTATTACAATTTATCATTCTCCATTATTTTATCATCAACATTCGCTTTGTTTCCCTATAATCATCTGTAGTCATGCGATAAAAATAGACTCCACTACCGACAGAGCGTCCAAAATTGTCTGTCCCTTCCCAAATTACTTGATATTCTCCTGAAATCCTAAAATCATTCAAAAGAGACTTGATTTTCTGTCCTCGGATATTGTATATGTCAATCGAGACCATAGAATCTACAGCAAGATTGAATCTGATAATCGTCTCTGGGTTGAAAGGATTGGGGAAATTGCTGAGTAGTTCTGTTCTCAAAGGCAGAGCACTTTCATCTTTTTCTGATACAAACTCTTTTGTCATAAAGCTAAATACTTGATTGTCAATAGAATCTCCATATTGATTAAAAGCTATGATATACCAATTATATGTAGTCTCATATTCTAAAACAATTTCAAGAGTATATTCTGTCGTATCTGCTGGTAGTATAGTGCTATAACCACTCTTATCGTCGTTGCGAGGTTCCTTACTTGAATTACCCACGAAGCAATCTCGGAGTGGGGAAGGCATTATATGTTCTGACTCAACATAAAACCTCAATCCCGCTATCACACCACCCTCCGTAGGCAATGTCCATGTAAATACTGGTCTCAACTCTACATCGGCAGCCTCATTTTCAGGAGTGAGCAAAACCACAGGATTGGGTAAACTAAGAGTGTCTACAATAACTTCAATCTTTACGACCTCTGACCTTCCCTCTGCATAAACCACCAACACACCATAAACATAAACCCCATTTTCGACATCAGAGTCAGTAAATGTCAATTCACTGATAGGTGTAGAAGTCAATAAAACATTGTCACGATAGACCTCGTAGCCGATGAAGGTTGTTATTATCCTCCCCCATGTAGTGCCAGAGCTTGCCTCTGTGCTTGCGGGGGGGTAGGTGTGAATACAATTCTCCATTCTAAACTCCGGCGCTTCCCACAGCAACACCACTTCATTCCCATCTACACCAGCACTCAGATTCACTACAGGCAATAGTTCTACAGGTATAGGCAATCCTCTCAAAAAAGGATACCCTATATTTATCTCAGGCTGTATATCCCAAATATCCTCAAAGTCCCATCCAGTGTATGATTCCTGCATTTTCATTTCAATTGTGGTATGTCCTACACAATTTGTAGCAGTACCATTGTTTAGTCCAAAAGCAGTGTCTATCCCAGTAGTATCTATATCCCAAAAACTATTGGATATCGATGTGTCTGTCTCAACAATCCCTACCAAGCCAAATGCAGTGAACTCACCAATTGCAGTAGCATAGCAATTTTGTATAATCGAACCTGTCCACAATTCTCCAGAAAGTCCACCTGCTAAGTTAGGAAAATCCGTGATAATACTGCCTTTGAAATAAGAATTCCTGACTATGCTATTATTGGTAATATTTGATACTATACCACCTGCTCTTAGGTTTGAGTAGAGGCTATTTTTAGAATAGCTATATTCTATGGTACTACTTTCGATACCACCAGCTACTCCACCTGCATTTATCATATCAGTTTCTAGGCTCCTAGCTTCTACTGTGCCCTCTGAATAGCAGTATCTTATGATGTTGTTAGAAACTACTATACCTGCTATGCCACCCGCAGCTACACTCTTAAAATGTAAGTTGCCTTTACTCGATGCAATCACATTACCAGATGAAAAACAGCTTATTATATTGCTTCCTTCCAAAACAACACCTGCTATTCCACCTGCAAACTGAACTTCCTGTCCTTCAGCAGAAACATTTCCGATGGAAATACATTCCTTTATTGTAGTAGCAACAGAATACCCTATGATACCTCCTACATAGCCAGCATAATCGCTATCAATAACATCACCCATAGAAATACTTTTTTCAATATTGCTTGAATGAGCTGTACCAACAATACCGCCTACAGCATTGTAAAGTGTTAGATGAGGTGTATTTGATATGATGTTACTTGATGAAAAGCAATCCTTGATATGTGTATTTGACATTGCCCCAGCTACACCTCCTACAGTAGAAAAAAGTTGTACATTTCCTTTAGAGACAATTTCTCCTGATATAAAGCAATTTTCTATGGTACTATGCTGTGCTACACCCACAAACCCACCTATCCAAGACCAACCAGATATATCTACATTTTGAAGATTCATATTTTTTAGAGTTGAAAACTCTATTCTGCCAAAAAAACCTGTTTCTACTTGTTCGTCCCAATATTCAAAAACTGGAACATTGATAGTTAAATTGTTTATGTAAAATCCATTTCCATCGTAATTTCCTCTAAAAGGAAAAAACTCAGAACCGATAGGCAGGTACCCATCGCCCTCGTTCCAACCTGCTGTTTCAGTAGCATTGATGTCAGCTGTCTGTAGGAAATATTTGTTTGTCCAGGCACCTGCCTCATATCCCTCTTCAGATAGCCATCTGAGATTACCTAAATTTTCAATGATATATGGGTCTGTTTGAGTTCCTGTCCCTGAGGGTGGGATAGGAGTTGTAAAACCAAATAAATCATTCCCTTTTGATAAATATTTTGGTCTTTGTTTTCCATCTGACTTGGGAAATAAATCAACTGGATTACTAATGCGATAAATCCCTGTAGTTTCATCAAATCCAAAATCCTCTCTATTAAAGTTTTGCAGTGGATGTGATGCTAAATATTGCTCTGTTATCTCATTATGCCTATTTCCAGCAGATGTTTGGCAAAACAATGTGCCTACAGATAGCATAATTACCGCGATAAATAAAACCGCGTTAAAATTCATTTTTTTTGTCATATTGTGTTCCTCCTATTGTAGTTTTTTTATCAATTCCTTGAAATATCCTGAAAGGGATTATCTTTTAATCAATCCATATCCATCAATAGTGACCACTTTTCCACTTACATCAATATCTCCAAAATCAAGCTCAACCACACTAACCTTCTCTGGAAAATGAAGACGAAAATAGTCAATTATCTTTGAAACTGAAGCACCATTGTCATTTTCTTCAAATTTATAAGGAATAACAATAGGTGCTACAAAACCATCTTGACTTTTTAAACCAGATTCGATACAAATAGAGCCTTCTTCATTGCTGATTACTTGCGAATAAGTAGTATCTGGCAAATCAATTTGATTTTTGGCAGATTCTCTGTTGTTGTCATCTGAATCTTTTTCAATATCCAGTGAAAGCTTTGTCTTTGATGATGACAGGACAGGAACTATTATGATAGATGACACTGTTTTAGTGATGATTATTTCCATATTTTTTTCCTTTTATTGTTTATCATCTTCTATCGTTAAAGTCGCCTCAATGCTCTTTATGCCTTCAGCATTGAAATCAACAGAGACTATTGTGGATGAGTTTATCTGTGCCTTTTTCATTTTTTTCAATGCTTCTCTCAGTGAGGCTTTTACTGCTTCTCTTTGCTCTTCGGGTAATGCGTCAAGTTCGTCACCGACGATGTCACCTACAGATTCGACCATTGTGACAGTGACTTTGGGTTCTTTGGTTTTAGTGTTTGAACAATCCATTTATACTCCTTTTATTCTATTTTTATTTTTATTCTATATTTAGGTTTATTATTGGTTTTTTCTTCTTTTGTAGTAATATTTACAGTCAAAACAAGAGTTTCATTCTCATTTTTAGGTTGATAAAGTTTTCCATCATAATAAGCGAATCCAGTAGTGAAAATATGGCTAAACATCAGTGCAAAATATGTATAATAACCTAAATTTTTTGTAGAGTCAATCGTCCCGATTGACTTTTGTGTAAGCTGTTCTGGCAAAATAGCCTTACATTCTTTTTGTAAATCCTTTTTCAGACTAATAAATTTTGCTTTCATCTCAATATAAATGTCTAAAAAAATGTCAGTCAGTTCATTTCTTTGTTTTGTCGTGAATATATAAAAATTTGGTAATATTTTCCCATCAGTTTCAGAGGTAGAGCAAATCTCCGATTGGCATATAGTTAGAAAATCTAGTGCTACTAACTGACTTAAGATATCTTTCTCTTTTTCTGATAAATCATTGATATTAAAATTAGGTTTTATACTTTTAAACAAAATGTTTTTACTTTTAAGGATAAAAGGTTTAGGTGAAACTTTATCCATCATCTCTTCAGGCAAAGTGGGGTAATTATACAAACCAATCCATCTTAATTCATTTTGGGTATCTTCATAAATATGTGTCCCATCACAAGTCCAACTATCCAAATCTTTGTATTTTTCGATATATGACGGGTCTATCGGAATTTTAGATTTAGAGTTAAAAACGCCTATAGGATAATACTTCCCACCATCTGTTCTGAATAAATCCTCATAATTATAAGCAAACTCCTCAAAACAAGCCAAAGAAGACATCATATCTGTAAAATTATATATCAAGAACCACAATAGTTTTTCTATGGGTTTTTCAGAGCCTACAAACTTGATAGCCTTTATTTTATCTTGTCTCTCAATCAGTTTATTCACTATCATATCCAGACAGGATTTATGCTTCATAAAAGTATTGATGAGCATCGTGTTAAATGTTTTGTCAAAGATAAAAAACATGGTACTATACATATTTTTCTGTTTTTTGACAAATCCTTTTCTTAAAAGCCATTCTAAATCATATTCCAGATATGCTTTAGGGAGTCCGAGCTTTAGTCCAATATCGTCAATAGTTTGCGGTTTTTCATAACAGCATAAACAAATATTTTGCCTACTTAAATTACCACCCACATCCACTAAATCAGAATAATCTATGGCTTCTCCAGAGAAACTCATTTTTAATCTATCTGGCCTGTATTCTTTATTTAAATCATAACGACCTGTCTCATAATCGGTTTGAATTTTATGGCGACTTTCTGTAATAAGTTTTTTTACATAATTTTTGGTGGTGTCCAAAGCCAATCCTATTTCATCCAGAGATTTTTTTTCTAAATAATACATTATCATAGCTTCTCGATGAATATAATTTAGTTGTGAAATGCATTTCCTCATATATTTCAGTTGATCACTACATTCCTCAACATCAATTAAATCTATCTCTGCCAGTGTCATAGCTTCATTTTCTATACCATCCTTAATTCTTTTTTCGTGTTTTGAAACTCTAAAAAACTCAAACAAAGTATTGTTTGCTATCATCCAAAAAAACTTGTTAATATCTTCGATATCCTCTCCATTTGAGTGTTTCTCATAAACTGAGACACAAAACCGAGCTACAGCTTTTTGACACAATTCTTCTGCTTCATCCCTATTGCTGACTTTCCGATTTGCCCAGCCTAACAATTTTGAAACATTCATTTCAAAAGTTTCTTCAATCTGTTTTTTTAGTTCCATAATTTCCCAATAAAACCTCTTATATATAATATAGACAAAAATCATCAAAAAGTAACCCTATCTTTTGCATTTTTTTTATTTTTTATTTTTTGTAGATAAAAATTATTATAGAATATTTAAGATTGGTAAAATTATTTTTATTGACAAAAACAACCTATTGTATATTTTGTCTCGTATTATGTATATAGATTTAATATTAGCTTTTTATAGCTCCTCCAAACTCAGTGAGGAATCTTAAAGACGTTTCTCAGCATTCAAATTGACAAAGGGAAAATTCAAGTGATGACCCTCGCAAAGACGGAAAAACTTGAAAAGAAATATAAAATACGGAGGTATTTTAAGATGATAAAAATTTGTTTTATTGTGTTAATTTCAATGTTTATGTTGGTATATCCAGCCTTTAGTGAAACTTTGGCAGAACCGCCTTCAAATTTTCACGATCATAATGCAGGATCAGAAGAGAACCCTTTTTTGATAGCAAATCTCGCTAATCTAAGGTGGTTGTCGGAGACCCATGATGTTTGGGGTGGAATTGATGACATGGGAAATCAAAGAACAAAATATTTTTTCAGACAAACTGCTGATATTGATGCCACTGAGACTAAAGAATGGAATGATGGATTTAAGCCAATTGGATCTTCAACCTATAATTATATACCACTCATAAACGATTATTTCAGAGGAAATTTCAATGGTAATGATCATGTAATAAAAAATTTATATATTACCAGTCAATATGTTCCTAGTCCTATCCACTTTATTCATACCGCAATGTTTTCAATTGTTTTTGAATCTTTTATTGAAAATATTAATCTTGACAATGCATTTATATATTCTTATGACCAAGAAGACTGGAATGTAGGAGCCTTAATAGGAGAATCTAGAAATACCACAATAAAGAATTGCTCTGTAAATGCAGAGATTTTAGTTGAAAGAACAGACAAGATGGTACATCAAGCGTATCGAATAGGCGGTTTAATAGGACTTGCTTCAAATAGTGATGTCATAAATAGTTCTTTTAGTGGAAATATTAATATTCCATTAAATAAATCAGCACCAAATAATATTTCATTTATAGGTGGATTAGTCGGGGAATCAAGTGATTATTCACTGATCAATGAGTGTAACTCTTCTGGTTCAATCATAGTAGGCAATCTTGACAATCATTCATATATTTTATCCAATTTAGGAGGATTAATAGGAAATGCATCAAGAACACATATCGAACATTCATATTCTAAAGCCGATATATACAACTATGCTTATGCAGGAGGCAGTTTATTAGGTGGAATGATTGGAAAAATGAATGAATCCACTTTGCAAAACTCTTTTTTTTATGGCAGTATCTACACTACTGCATGGACAGATGGATTTAGTGCTGGATTAGTTGGACATGCAATAACATCCAGTTTAATAAGAAGCTGTTATGTAGCCTCTACGGATATTTTTATTGATATGAATTTAGTTGAGTATATGGCTTATGGGCTGGCGTCAACTGATATTAGCTCAAACCTATCGAATTGTTTTTGGGATATTGAATCAACAGGGTTTCACATATTATTCCCAGATGGTGGCTATTTGTTTGAGGAATTTGGTTTAATCACCGAAGAAATGAAGAAAGCCTCGACTTTTATAAACAATGATTGGGATTTTATCAATATATGGGATATAGACCCAAATATTAATGATGGATATCCTTTTTTGAGAGAGAATATAACATCAAGTGAATCCGAGACCGGGCATACTATCATTCCATTGATGCAAAGTATAGTCCATCCGAATCCTATAAGAGATGGAAATGTGACTATAAGATTTAATTTACATCCCCTACAATCCAGCTCCCTTTTACATGAGGAGATTAAGGGGGGATACGAGACGGAGATACGGATATATAACCTCAGAGGGCAGCTTGTCAAAAGGTCAAATGATTTTCAGACAAAAAATATTCATAAAGAATTTGTTTGGGATAGAAAAGACGAAAACAATCGATTTGTTCCGTCTGGTGTTTATTTTTTCCAAATAAAAAACGACTTAGAGACTCAAACTGGTCGTTTTGTGATACTAAAATAATAAGGAATTGAAAAATATAAAATGACCCCTAAATAAAAATGTTGACAAAATAGCTTGATTTTTTTTCATTATTTTATTTCTATATTTTATTGTTCAAATAACATAGAGATTGCTTCGTGTGGATAGCAAGAAGTACCCTCGCATAGATGAAAAAACATAAAATAAATACGGAGGTATTTTGAGATGATAAAAATATATTTCATTGTGTTAATTTCAATGTTTATGTTGGTCTATCCAGCCTTTAGTGAAACTTTGGCAGAACCCCCTTCAAATTTTCACGATCATAATGCAGGATCAGAAGAGAACCCTTTTTTGATAGCAAATCTCGCTAATCTGAGGTGGTTGTCAGAGACACCTTATTATTGGGCTGGTACAGTGGGAAAACCCAAAAGATTTCATTTTATCCAAACATCTGACATTGATGCCACAGAAACTAAAAATTGGGATGATGAATTTATGCCTATAGGAGAATACGCTATGTTACCACATGATGAAGGAAATCCTCCGTTTAATGGAACATATAATGGAAATAATCACATTATCAGTAATTTGTTCGTCACTGATCAAATCGGTAACTTATTACCACTTTCAACATTAAATGTTGGATTATTTGGCTATTTATTTGGTGCCGTTATTGAAAATGTAAGATTAGAAAACATAACAGTAATCTCATCTGGACCAGAACCTGAATGGTTACCTTTTATTGATTTTTCTGTAGGATCACTAGCTGGTAGAACTGATCAGAGCATTATAAGAAACTGTTCAGCCTCAGGTAACATATCAATAAAAATTCCCAAACAAGGTATTCATAGAATATTATATGTCGGTGGGCTGGTGGGACAAGCCGATGAATCTCAAATAATACAAAGTTCATTTTCGGGCAAAATCGATGATCAATACTCAGATAGTCTAGTAACTTTTGTGATGGGTGGATTAATAGGCACCGCTACGAAAAATACTTACATAGAATATTCATATTCTTTGGCTTATATTTATAACCATACTGGAGGCGAGTATAGTCGTATTGGAGGATTGATAGGCAATTTGAGAGAATCGACTCTACAAAATTCATTTTTTTATGGATTAATCTATGATTATACATATATTGATCCTAATTATAGAGCTGGTTTAGTTGGATACATTATAAATTCAAATATAAAGTATTGTTATATAGCATCCGTAGAGTCATTTGTAATTCTTCCTTATATTTTTGCATCGGCAAAGGGTTTTATTGCTGCTTCTGTCGAATCAATTGTTAAAAATTCTTTTTGGGATAAAGAATCAACAGGATTTTTAGATGATTTTCCTTGGATTTATATGCCATATGACGAACTAGGTTTATCTACCGCTGAGATGAAAAACTCCTCGACTTATATTAACGATGGTTGGGATTTTATCGATATATGGGATATAGACCCCGATATTAATGATGGATATCCTTTTTTAAGAGAGGATATCACAGCAAGTGAATCCGAGACCGGGAATACTATCATTCCATTGATGCAAAGTATAGTCTATCCGAATCCTGTAAGAGATGGAAATGTGACTATAAGATTTAGTTTATACCCCCTACAATCCAGCTCACTTTTTCAAGGGGAGATTAAGGGGGGATACGAGACAGAGATACGGATATATAATCTTAGAGGACAGCTTGTAAAAAGTTCAAGAGATTTTCAGTCAGTAGATACCGGAAATGTCTTTGTCTGGGACAGAAGAGATGAACATGGACAAGAAATATCATCTGGAGTATATTTTTATAGAATAACTTCAATCCCAAATGAAAGAAATGACAATTCCAATTTATCTGATTATATTGGTAGATTTGTAATAGTAAAATAAGGAGCAAAGATGAAAACCAAATCATTCTTATTATTTTTCATTTTAATGATAACTCTACCATGCATTGGTAACATCATGATATATGAAAATGATTTTTATCTAACAGATGTGATTCAAGTAAACCTAAAAGGTTTACCAAACGAACAACAATTGGAAATTTTTCTCTCCGATTATGACATGTATCTTTCAAATGAAAGATATTATCAATGTTGTAATTTATGGTGGTTTCTTTTCAGAGGAGATTTAGTGGACAGAGAATATTTAGCTCAAACCCTAAGTAATGATTCGAGAGTAGCATGGGTGAAATTAGAAAATCCTCAACCTTTTCCATCTGGAGATTTCCGATTGTTTAATCCGAGATATATAGGAATAATATTCCATGAAAGCGCTTCTGAAAAAAACATTAAGGATTTCGTAGAAAAGTATTCTGACTACGGATTTCGAGGCTGGGATTGGTGGTTTTGTGACTATAAAAATTTTGATATGTTTTTTAAATTCAACGATAAACAGATTTTCGCAGGTGATTTTATGGACATCCTTAGAAATGATGAAATTGTCGAATTTGTGGACTTTTATTATGGTTGGGTTTCAGGTGCATTTCCTATTTCTTTTCAAAACGGGGTTAATGAAAATGCAGCTATTGAATATTTACTTGACAAATATTCTCAATACAATATTGAAATCAAAATAGAAAGCGCTACTCCGTGGTTGAAATGGGCAGTTTATTTTGATCATTATGTTGTCGATGAATTTTATCTACTTGAAAAACTAAATCAAGAAAAAAATGTTGGTGGTCATTTTCAAGAAATTTACCGTCTTTTGTGTGGAGATGAATCTTTAAATATAAATGATAATATTATTTCACCGATTACGAGCACTTTAGTTTATCCGAATCCTGTACAGAATAAAGATGCAAACTTTCTTCTTTTTAATTATGATAATCAGAGCAAGTTCTATGAATCTCAAACTACCATCAGTATCTTTAATGTCAGAGGACAGCTTGTAAAGAGGTCAAATGATTTTCTGACAAAAAATAGTTATAAAGAATTTGTTTGGGATAGAAAAGACGAAAACAATCGATTTGTTCCGTCTGGTGTTTATTTTTTCCAAATAAAAAACGACTTAGAGACTCATACAGGTCGTTTTATGATACTAAAATAAATGGAGGATAATATGAAAAATTTCAAATCTATTTTTATATCAATAGTGTTTTTATTGATCTATACCTTTAGCTTTGCATTTGTATGGGTTTCTGGAGAACTTATTGTTGAATTAAAGGACAATGATACTGTGGGATTTCTCTCGAAATATTCCACTTATGAAATGATAGAAAAAGAACATCTATCTGTGGATTTTAATCTCTGGATTTTTTCTCACAACGATGACATTATCTCCTCAATGGATTTATTGAGTATTGTTCGCTTTGATGAAAATGTTAAATCAGTTAGTTTAAACTACTATACCGACAGATACTTAGATGAACCAGATTTTTTTGAAATACCATTGGTTAATCCTCCCATAGATCCAGATGGTCCAAATGACACATATTTTTATTGGCAGTGGGCTTTGAAAAACAGAGGTTTAGCATTCCATGGAGTAGATGGTGTGATTGGTGCTGATATAAGTGCAAATGGTGCCTGGGGCTTACTCGAATCACTTCCGGATATTAACTCAAGAGAGATTTATGTAGCTATTGCAGATATAGGCTACGATTTTGAAAATGTACATGACGATCTAGAATGGTACATACCCTCTACACTCACAATCATTCCTACTAGTCCTGCAGAAGGCGGAACAATACATGCAACACGAGTAGGTGGTATAGTCTCTGCCAAAGGAAACAATGCTATTGGTGTCTCAGGGCTGGGTGGTGGTATCGTAGATATTATACCGATTGCTTTAAACAATGATAATGATCACCTACAATATGTTCTAGACCAAAGGAGACTATATAATACCACAAATGGAGCAGAAGGGAAATTTATTGTTGCAGTAAATTATTCATGGAGCGGGTATGAGAATTTTCTTCGGTTCCAACATGCTCCTCGAGATACAACTCGTTATAGAATAATCAGTGAACTAAACGATGCGGGTGTTCTTTTTATATGGGGAGCTGGAAACTCACCATCAGGTCAGCCTGGTATTTACAATCCTTATGATGCGAGTCTTTCTACTTGTCCACAAAACATAATCGGAGTTGCAGGAACTACCCATACAGATGAATTGTGGGATAGATCAGCATGGGGAGAAAAATCAGTTCATCTTGCAGCACCAGCAAGGGCGACCTGGACAACAGATATAGTAAATGGTTATATTGAAACTTCTGGTGGAACTTCAATAGCAGCACCTCATGTGGTAGGTGTCATTGCTTTGATGTATCATGCAGCTAGTGACGAATTACTTGATGTATACAGCAAGTTCCCACAGGAGTTAGCACTAACAATGAAAAACTTTCTGCTTTCAGGTGTAGATATATTACCTAACTTAATAGATAAAACAATCAGTGGTGGTCGCCTCAACGCATATAACGCTGTAAATAATGTGATAAACTATCATCCCATTGCACTCAATATCACCGATAATACATCGATATCAAATCAAACAATTATTTTGGATAAATTTTATGTGATAAATAACTCTGCTACTCTTACCATAACAAATTGTCATATAAAAAGCTCAAATACTGAACGCACATATGGCTTTGATGTTCGTTCAGGCAGTTTAATTTTCGAGAATTGCACATTTGACATGCAAGACTGGGATTTTTTGAGAGTATCAGGAACTGGTAATTCTATATCTATCGTCAACAGTACTTATAATCAAAATCGCATGGGCAGAGTAGCAGTGTTTCAAGGAGCAAATTTTTCAATGCTCAAATCACGATTGAATTTTTATGATGGTCGTATCCAAGTTTCAGGTTATCATAGTAGGTTTGATCTACTGCCCAATAGCAACATAACATTCACAGATGGTAGAATAGATATCCAAAACAATGCAATAATGTCTTTATCGTCATCATTACTAAATTTATACAATCTTAGCACTTTTAGATTGTCAGATTTTTCATCTTTAGAAGTGGATAATGCCTCTGGAATAGGTTTTTTAGGACCAGAGTTTACAGGAGTTTCAATACGCCCACCAAGTTTAAGACTTGAGCTTACTGGGAAAAGTCGGGTTAGTGTATTTGCTCAAAGCAGTTTTTATACCTCTGGGTATGTAGATATTCGTGGTGAGACCTCATCAGGATTGTTTCGCGGGGATTTTGATTATTCGGAGATAAGTCCTTTTAATTATAATTATGATATACCGGGTGACCATATATATATCGCAGAAAGTCATGTAGAAATGTGGGCTGGACTATTGATTACAAATATGACAGATCAGCCAGCTGCTGGTAGATGGGATGGAATCACAATCATAAATTCTCGACCAGAAATCACAGGATATCAATATCCGAGTTTGATATATGGGGATCCTAACCATGATATTATTGTGAGTAATATCCATTTTTTTCAAATCATCAATAGTGAAATGGATATAAATTATTTTCGGATGAATAGATGCGGAAGAATGAATATTGTCAACAATTCACAAGTAAACATGGTAAATTTCCATTATGGAGTAAGTTCCGAAGGTCTTTTTGTAGGTGGTGGGAATAGTAGTATAAAAATAACTAACCCCAATACAACTTCTTATCAAATTGTCTTAAATCAAAATTCAAGTGGTATTTCTTTTCATCATACTACAGGTAACAATATATTAGATGGCGTTTGGATAGCTAACAATGCAGGCTCTGGAATAGAACTCATCTCTGCAAAAGTTACCGTTCGCAATAGCACTATTCAAAATAACAATCAATGGGGTATATCCAGCCTCAGTCAAAGTTCGAGTATCATCTCGAGTAACACTAAAATCCATTCCAATGGTTTTGCGGAGACGGTAGCTATGGGAGATGCTTTTATGATTTTTTCCTTGGATCAACCCAATGATCCGAAACCCCATATCTATGACAACAATCCACCGCTAGTAGCTCCAGATCAATATCTACTAATGGCTTTGGGGCAAATACATCCACGCGGGGTAGACCTTGGTCAATTAAACATAGCTATGAGTGACTCGACAAGATTTTATCCATCGCGTCGAAGTTTTCGGGACAGAATGTCAACACAACGACCAGCAGTTCTTTTTGAAGAGGCTATATCTCTGATTTTAAACAGTGAATACGAAGAGGCTTATGCCCAGATGAGGATGATAGTCACAGATTATCCAGAAACAGAACATGCGAGAATGGCTTTGCATCAGTTACCATCATTAGTGAGTGCCACTAGAGGAGATTATGTTGAGTTAATGGACTTTCTCTCTCAACAGCAGAACCAGAATTTGGTTTTGGCATCTCAAAATGTCCATGCTCAAATTATGGTTACTCTACAAATATTTAATGAAGCAATACTAATGTATGAAATATTGTTACAAGACCCTCCGGATGAAATAACTCAGCTTCATTATGAGTTGCAACAAGCATATAGCTATTTTATGTCTGTGATATTCGGTTCCAGGTCACAACCAGAAGTATCTCGCCATAAACCAAGAACTTATCAAGAATATTCAGAAATCAAAAATAATCTTTTGAGTTTGATGTTTGATATTGAAGAAACAAACAAGGAAAACGATATTCCGGAGTTTTATGAATTGTCTTTGAGTAATATTCCCAATCCTTTCAATCCGGAGACGAGAATATTGTTTACTGTTCCCAAAGATGGAGTTGTGAGTATAGATATTTTTAATATCAGAGGTCAACGGGTTCGGAATTTGATGAAAGAAGAGTTTTCTGCAGGTCAATATGAAATAATCTGGAATGGCACAAGCGACAATGGTCGACAAGTAGCAAGTGGAGTATATTTTTATCGACTGCAAGCTGGAGGTGAGAGTATCACCAGAAGGATGGTGTTGTTGAAATAGAATTTTGAGGAAACACAGATTTCAATGATTTTCTCTGATATTCGCGAGTTTTAAAATCAAATTATTTTTATACAAGAGGGGGTGTAAACTCCCTCAATTTTATTATGTAAGCCACCGCTAGCCTCGGGTCGCGGTGGCTTACAAATAAGTTCAGATATATATTGGTAAAATTATTTTTATTGACAAAAACAACCTATTGTATATTTTGTCTCGTATTATGTATATGGATTTAATATTAGCTTTTTATAGCTCCTTAGTGTTATTAAATTTAAAGATATAGCTGTAAAATCATCGACAGCGAAGAAAGATAAAAATTATGTTCAAAAAAAAAAGAAAAGTACTATTAACTGGCTTAACAGGTTTTATTGGAAAACACACTGCAAGAAAGATATATCAAAAATTTGATATAACTGCAATAGTAAGACCGGGAACACCCAAAAGTGCTTATTCCGAATTTGAAGCTGATGTAAAGATCGTCAAATTAAATCTATCAGATAGAGAGCGTTTAAAAGTCTTTTTAGACACGCAGACCTTTGATTTTATCCTCCATATCGGAGCATTAAGGGGAGGCAGACAATTTGATTCTACAGAATTTATGAGAGCGAATGTGATTGCTACGGAAATATTAATAGCAAATGCCATAAAAAACAATTCTAAATTTATCTTTTGTTCTTCAGTTGGTGTATATGGCACTATTCCGCTTGAATTACCAGCAAACCTTTATACACCATATCAAGATGACAATTTGTATCATAAAACAAAAATACAGTGTGAGCAGATCATTAAAAAAGCAATCTATGAAAAAAAGTTGATAGCTTGTATAGTCCGACCTTCGATAACTTATGGAACTGATGACATAGGTTTTCCCTATACATTGACCAAACTTGTTGATAAAAAAAGGTTATATTTACCTAAAAAACCTATTTTTATTCATTTATTAAATGTTGACACCTTGTCAGAAGTTTTTAAAAAACTCCTAGACAGGGGGTTTACTTCAGGGAAAATATGGAATGTAGCAGACAAAAAAGAAGTTTGTCTCCAACAATTAGCAGATTTTATCCATAATCGACTGCATGAAATCAGGGCATTGAAGGCAAAAGAAAACATGCCCGTTCCTGAAGATTTAAATACTACTCCTGAGCCTATTGAAACAAAAGCGGCGTTCCGGCCTTACCCGACCAAAAAACTCATTGATAAAAGTTTTTTTGATTTTTCTGTAAAAATGGCAAAATTATTTAAAGATGAATTATGGACATCGCGTCTAGAACTTATCTCCAAAAGCTGGTATTATGATGTTAATAGTATTTATGAAGAGCTGAATATTGAAACTTATAATACTATCCCTGATTTTGGGAATGTGGTTGACTGGTATTTTGATCAAGAGGAAGCTCAATGACAGAAAAATGATTTCTGTTATTTAATTTATTATGGCTATACCTATACTTCATTTTTGGGAAAAATACTTCGACAATCCTGATGAGGGATTGGGATCGACATATGAAAGGTTTATAATCAATGATATTTTGTTTAAAATAGTAAAGCATTATAGAATAAAAAATGCTATAGAGACGCCTTCATTCGGTTTCACAGGACTTTCAGGCATTAATAGCATGGGATTAGCTACGAAAAAAGTTGATATGACCATTACAGATTCAGACCTCAAAAGGCTTGAAATGATAAAAAATATATGGTCAGAAACAGATTTAAATGCTAAATTTGATTTTATTCAAGACTACTCAAAATTACCTTATAATGACAATTGTTTTGATATGGCTTGGAACTTTTCAGCTTTGTGGTTTGTCCATGATTTAGAAAAATTTCTAACAGAATTATCCCGAATTTCCTCAAAAATTATTTTATTAATAGTTCCCAATAGGACAGGTATAGGCTATATACACCAAAAATATAAAGGTAAAAAAGATTTAATGATTTCATTTAAAGAAGAAAATATTATTCCTAAAAATTTTATAGTACCTTTGGAAAAAATGAATTGGAAACTAATGCATGATTCATTGATAGATTGCCCTTTATGGCCTGATATCGGAATGAGCAAAGAAGATTTTTTATCCAATATTTTTTATCCTTTTTTTAAAAAAGAAAATAAATATTCCAATCATCATTCTCAGTTATCAATAATAAATTTTTACAAAGGAAATGATGTAGCTATAAAAAATAAAGTTCTAAAATATAATTTTTTTGAAAACCATGCTCCAGAAGTTTTTAAAAAAATCTGGTCACATCATCATTATTATTTATTTTTAAAGAAAAAAAGTTAAAAAAAATTATTATAGAATGTGAAAAAGAATTCAATGGTTATATAATATGAAAAAATGGGTTTGGTTTTTCAGTAGTGATCTTTCAAAAATCATCTTTGGTTTATTAGTTGGGATTGTATTTGTCCTTATATGGCTCAATATCATTGACATGAGAGAGATTATAGGATATATTTCAGAAATAAATATTTACTTTCTTATCCCTGCCACCATATTTTATTTACTATCTTATTTTTTTCGTTCTCTAAGACTCAGAAAACTCTTGTTGTGTCGTGATAACCTTTCTAACCAGAATAATGATGTTAAATCTGAGGATAAAAATCTTTGCCAAAAGTTATCAATCCCAATTTTTAAAAATTATACATATGTCCTTGCTGGTAATTTCATAAACTATCTAATACCTATAAGAGCTGGAGAAATAGCCAAAAGTGTGTTTTACAAGAAAAACCACAATATCAGATACTCTGATTCCTTACCTTCTATATTTATAGACAAGTTACTCGATACTTTTGTTATTTTCCTTGTATTGTTATTAATACCCTTTACGAAAATTGTATTCACGCCAACTCTGAACATCCTAATAATATTATTAATTATAGTATTTTTGATAGGAATTTCAATACTAACCTTAGCTGCTCTATCTCAGCAAATAATAATAAAAACCTTAAAAAAAATATTCTTTTTTTTACCTCTAAAATATAAGACTAAAATACATAATTTTTTTGAATTATTTGTAAAAGGATTGGCTATATTCAAGCATCACAAAACTTTATTTATTCCTTGTGTTGTACTTACCTTTGTAGCCACTTTTTCTGATAGTTTTTTTTTCTATATGATGTTTATAGCTTTTAATGTGTCTGTCAGTTTTACCCAGATACTATTTGGTTATACATTGATTTTCCTATCATACATCTTGCCTCACCCACCAGCACAGATAGGCAGCAACGAATTGCTGATGGTCTTAATTTTTTCAGTTGGTTTTGGTTTTTCTGAAAATCTCATCAGCGCAATAATGTCTTTGTCACATTTATTGACTGCAGTAGTTATATTTATTACAGGTTCATTGAGCCTAGTATATGCAGGAAATAAATTAATGGATATTTTTAACAAAAAGGAGAAATTATATGGATAATGACAAAAAGAATTTAGAACTTTTACAATCCTTAAAAAAAGTAAAAGAACAAATATTGACAGAATTACACAAAGTAATCATTGGTCAGGACGAGGTCATTGAGCAAATTCTCATTGCCCTTTTTTCAAACGGACATTGTTTAATAGAAGGTGTGCCGGGGCTTGCAAAAACTCTCATGATATCTTCGCTCGCAAAGATTTTAGATTTGAAATTTTCTAGGATACAATTTACACCTGATCTCATGCCTTCTGACATCACTGGAACAGAAATTCTTGTCGATAATAGAGAATCCGGCATGAGAGAATTTAAATTTATCAAAGGTCCTGTTTTTACAAATTTCATCCTTGCTGATGAGATTAATAGAACACCCCCTAAGACTCAATCAGCTTTACTCCAAGCTATGCAAGAATTTGAGGTTACTGCTGGAAACGAAACCTACAGTCTTGAACCACCTTTTTTAGTTCTTGCTACCCAAAACCCCATTGAACAAGAGGGAACTTATCCTCTTCCTGAAGCTCAGCTCGATAGATTTATGTTCCATATCATCATAAATTATCCTGATTTTGAGGAAGAAAAATTGATTGTAAAACAAACCTCTGCCAGAAACAATGTTATCCTCAAACCTGTGATAAACAAAAATACAATCATCGATATCCAAAAAGCTATCAATGATATTCCTGTAAATGAACATGTTATTGAGTTTGCTGTAAAGCTTGTTCGTGCCACTAGACCCAATGAATCTGATGGTTATGATTTTGTAAAAGAAAAAATTAACTGGGGAGCCGGTCCGAGAGCATCGCAATACCTTGTGATAGCTGCCAAAACTAGAGCTATACTAAATGGCAGACTCACTCCTTCTGAAGACGATGTTGTTGCGGTGTCAGATATAGTTCTAAGACATAGGGTCTTGATATCCTATTCTGCCGAATCTGATGGACTGAAATCAACCGATATTGTCAGAGAGATTATTAAGAGGGTAGGGCATTAGGCAAGCCTTCATTAGTCGAAGGTAGAACAATAGTAATTCTGCGAGTCTTTTAGCGATCTCAAAGTCTCTTGAACCGCCACATAAATGTGGGGGGATGGTAGTGACACGGAGATTGCTTCGAGGGGGGATTCAAGTGAGGGACCTCGCAACGACGGGAGGATGGTAGTGACACGGAGATTGCTTCGGGGGGAGATTCAAGTGAGGGACCTCGCAACGACGGGCGGGGAAACCTCGCAACGACGGGGGGAGGGTAGTGACACGGAGATTGCTTCGGGGGGGGGCTTCAAGGGAGGGACCGCGCAACGACGGGGTGGGGGGAAGAGACACGGAGATTGCTTCGTGAGGATAGCAAGAAGTGACC
>Ga0099364_10001096_pt1 | contig 41798 bp, 43 predicted proteins | sample TergutTh196P3_FD_73070 | JGI IMG/M metagenome (GOLD analysis project Ga0099364, IMG submission 73070) | Microcerotermes parvus P3 segment gut microbial communities from Pointe-Noire, Republic of the Congo - Th196 P3 | ecosystem: Host-associated > Arthropoda: Insects > Digestive system > Gut ...
TGCAGATAACACAGAGCCTCCAGCAGTTCACAGCCCCATCGGATAACCTGTGGCTGTACAAAGCGGACGTTTCTTTTCAGCGGCTTATCAAGGCTCTCTCCTTCGATATAGTCCATTACCGTGTAGACATACTCGTTTTCGGTAAAAAAATCATAGACTTGGGGGACATAGGAATGACGCAGATCCTTTAGGACGTCAACCTCGCGTCGCAAGATTTCCGGCCGTACCGAAAGCATGCGCTTGTCTTCCTTGAGTACGACTTTTTTTCCAAGGCGCAGATGATTCGCCAAATACACAGCCCCAGCGCCGCCTGAGCCGATCCGCTCTATGATTTCATATGTCCCCGCAACGGTTTCTGCCATAGATACTCCTGACCACTAGCCTCGTTTTTTTCCGTATTCTTCGTCGAAACGCGTGTTGAGCCGCAAGGTTCTGATGGTCAGAACCAAGCCGCTGATGACAGCGGTAAAGACCGCCAGCGCTACAAGCGCCAAGCCGCCATAGTACAACACTTGATTACTATCCCATCCCATGTTGATACACCTATCCTCACCATTCCTATCCTATGCCTGACGTCAAGAGTATTGAACAAGTTGGGTCTGTGATTAAGAGGTAACAACTGTGACAACGGAGATATTGTCCGTCTCCCCACGCTGCTTATTCAGCTCGATCATCGCCGCTCCCCGTTCCGCAAGGGTCTCGTTATCCCGTACTTCGCCGGCTTGAAACGAGGCAAGCAGCTCTTCATCGGTGATACAGTGCCGGAATCCGTCAGAACACAGCAGATATACCGCGTCCGGCGACGGGATGCCGAAGAAAAAATCAGGCGAAACCTGTTCCGCGATACCGATACACCGCAGCAGGATATGCCGTTTGGGCGATTGTTCGGCTTGTTCTGCTGTCATATTGCCGCGCTTGACCTCACAGGCGACCAGGCTATGGTCACGCGTTAATTGCTTTAGCGCACGGGTAATCTCATATGCGCGGCTGTCGCCGACACTGACGCAATACCAGCGCTGTGCCGTGATCAGCAGTGCCGTCACCGTCGTACCGAGGGTGATGCCCCGGTCAACGCCATAGCCGCGAAGGTTCTGGTTTTGCTCCTCGATGATATTGCTCCATTGTTCCCGGATTATCTTATCGTCGATCGTTTGAACCGGCAAGGCAGGTAGCGTATTGGCAGCCCAGTTTGCAAATGCCATCATCACGCTGCCGCTGGCTACCTCCCCTTGGGTATGGCCGCCCATCCCGTCGCAAACGACCGCAAAGGCAATCTCGCCATCAGCGGCGGGAAAGCTATGCGCATATACTCTGTCCTGGTTGACAGTTTTTCTGATACCCGGATCCGTTATTGAAGATAGGATGAATCTCATAGGTTCTCACTAATATAGATAGAATTCAAATTCTTCGTCCGCAAGCCTGATCTTCGTCCCATGCGTGATTTTGACCTCCACGCTGCTTTGGATCATCTCGCTGTCGATATAGGTATGGTTCTTTGAGTTGTCGTCTACGATATAGTACGCGCCGTCGCGGATAATAAAATGGCAATGGGCGCTCCCGATGTGAATGTTTTCCTCGATAACATAGTCCGAGTATTTTCTCGCGCGCCCGATACGAAACAAAGCTTTATCAATCGGAACGCGTTCGTTATTTCTCTGGCGCAGCAAATGGGGCCTGTGCGCCTGCTCATGGAGATTCAGCAGCAGTTCCGTCCCATCGGCGTCCTGCGAATTCTCGTCTAAATAGACCGTATCGCCAAAATTCGCGCCGGATCGCGGCATTTCCAGGGAACCAAGCTGCGGATCGTAGCCCACATGCTGTGGCGCATAGCTAGCCTGCGGATCGTAGCTCGCTTGCTGTGGCACGTAGCCAGCCTGTGGCGCGTAGCCCTGATGCGGCGCGCCGCCCTGTTCGGGCTGAAAGGCGCCTGCCTGCGTCCAGCTCGGCGCATTTGCCGGAGGGTTCTGACCGGCGTCAGACGCCTGTGCTTGCTGCATTCTGTCCCCATGATAGCTGAGCGGTTCCGGCGCTCTGCCGGATAGCGAATTGTTTAGCCCCGGTATCGCATAGCCGGGCATGAAAACTTGCACCCCCCCGGCGCCCGCCTGTCTGTCTGTACGGTCTTTTCTTGATAAGCGGAGTGAAGGTCTAGCGCCTCGACCCCGCTTCTTTTGCGCGTCGTATTTGGCTTTATTTTCCGCGTTGTAGTGTTGGAGCAGATAAAATAAACTTATCCTTTCCCCCGCGTCGTCGTATGCGTCTATGCCGTCTTCCTGCCCATACGACGTCTCCGTCGCTCGGTTCTGTATCGGCGCGGCGAGAGGCACGAACTTCGCGGCCGCGTCATCGCTATCCGGATATGTTGTATCCGGCTGCCGCATCTGAGGAATAGAGGATACCTGCAATACAGGCTCCGGCTCGTTGAAGGGGTACACAGAGAAGGATGGCGTATCCCCTCGAGGCTTCGCCTGCGGATTCGATAGGGCAACCTCCTGCTTTGGCATACTCTCCAAACGGGTGACCAGTCTTGAAAACGCTTCAGGTGAAAATGAACCTGGCATGCTCAGGTAACTGATCAATTCCCCAATATAAGCCTTACTTTCTGCAGGATCGTAATGCGCGGAAATGATGATATTTCTGAAAAAGTCCGCAAGTTCAGGCGCTTCCTTCCGGTAAGCGGACACGGGCAGGCAAATCAGCTCCGCCCGATAGTTGGTCACATCCGTAAAGACATACTGCATATCAAGGAGCAAACTGCCCGTATCAATCATATAGCTTGACGCTTCCGCGACCGCGTCGCAAACAGAACACAGAAAGCGCAGTAAACAAGCCCGGTTGACCACCCCTTCCATCAGATTCGCGGCTTGCACTTTTCCGGAGACCAGGTACTTCAAGAACCGCGCGTCATCAATCTGTGAAAATGTGACAGGCGCCAGACCTGGGATGCGGTTATTGGTCAGCATACCAAGTATCGCCGTATCCAGCGCAGCGGCGCCGTCCGGCTGGAAGACAAGATAGGTATTAAAGCCTTGGGTTTCGTAAGCAATATGCATAGCAGCACTCCCTTTATCATGATTCCATCAACCCGCTACCCCAGTTCAGTATAGCATCCCGTGGAATACTTCTATCCTGAATTGGCGAACGCCGCGTCTTTCATCCACAGTCTCGCCGCCGCGGTCTGCTGCATATCCACACTGTCCAGTCCCCAGATTTGCAGCAGATAGTTTACTTTGTACTTGACCACGACATAGAGCTCGCCATTTTTAACTTTGCTCTCAGAAAAATCAAGAGCCAAACGCCAGTCCGCGCCGCCATTCATCGATATCCGGACTGCTTTCATGAGTCTCTGCGCAAGGATCGCGTCGCCTCCTGAAAAATATCCCAGGAATCGATTGGCAATCTCATTTTCCAATTTTACTTTATCTTTCCACCACTCCGTCTCGGACATATACCAGGGATTCGTTTCATTCTGCCCAAAGCCTTCCGCAACCAGATTGGAAATAATCGTACCCACATCGGGGGGAAAGCCGTTCATTTGCAGCTTGCTGACCTGCCAGGCGTCCATCGCCAGACTCTGCGCGGTAACGAGTGCGACATGCGCAACCGCGTTTTGCGCCATAAAGATCATAAAGAAGCCAAAAAGGATAAACATCAGCATCATAAACAGGACTACGGTCACACAGGCTTCGATGGTGATCGCCCCGGAGGCGCCTTTTCTGCGCATCATCAATACCCCCTGTACTGCGTACGACTGGACGTAAAAAGATTTTCCGGCAATAGAGAAGGCAGGAACTGCTTCACCTTCACGTCGGTACGCGCATGGATGTTCGTATAAGCGTTCGCCAACCGAAAGCCAGAATCCTGCCCGTAGTGATTACTTCCTTCCATTTGCATGAGATTTGCGATTCGCGCAGTTTGGCGCGTATTGGGAACCGTCAATAACAGCAACAGGAAACAATGATCCCGGTAACTCATTTGCAAAATCCCATCGTTGCTTTCAGCTGCCATCCCTACATAGCCGAACGCTTCCACAGATATAGACGTCGTTATCTGATTCATCGCTTCCGTGCCAAGCAGATTTCCATTGAGAAACTTGGCGATAAACGGGCCTATCCCCGACGGCGTCAGATGCACCCTTGTCTTGATCAGGGGTGCATTGGAATTGTTGACGAGCAATAATACATCCGCAAGGGCTTCGGCAAAGTATATAACGACATAGACGACGGGCGCGAGAGCACCAGCGCCGGATGCTACAGTAACCACTTCCTTGTTGGTAAAAACTGGGAGAGCGTCAAGGAGCAGGCGCATGAAATACAGTTCCAAGAAAACGAATGCCTGATTGACGATCTCATGATTGCTCCCAATGATCGTATACTCCAATTCTGCCCGGCTGAAGGCAAGATCGTCGCCGGTACCGCTAAAGACGGAGAGCAAGGTATCCACAAAGGCTGCCAATTCTCCTAAGCCAAAGGGAATCCCTGTATAAAACGGCTGGGACGGCAGGTCTGGCGTCATCGATGTCATCTTCGCCCTGCCATCGGTCCTACAGGGCATATTGTATGCGTTATAAGCGGATAAATACAATTTTTCTACGCCACTAAACAAATCGATTATATTTTCTACCATGTCGGCGATTACCGCAAGGATACTGTGAAATAAGTCAATGATACTCGTGATCAGGTCAATAATATTGTTTATCGCTCCAATGATATTCATGCTCAGTAGATTGCCGGGCAGCGCGACAGCATTGCCGATGATGGCGAATATATTCATAATCAGATTCAGAAGCGGATTGTCCGCGGCGTCGCCGCCCGGGAGCCCGCCCAAAGCTTCATAAAACGCGGTATCAATATTTGCCGAATACGCGCCGGTGTAAAAGGTCTCCATTTGGAACACCTTGTTGATGAAGTTATTCACTGCATCCAAAAGGGCCGTAAAGGATCCTTCAAGCAATTGCGCCTTTTGTTCGTTAAAATAATCCACAATGTCTGAAACCGTGATATGTCCCCCAAGGGCAACGCTGTGATACGTCGCGTCATCCAGCTCGCCAAGCGCGTTATCATAAGGGTCGATCGCGTCGACATACTCCTTTTCCTGCGAAAAAGCAAGTATCACCGAATTCGCCATATGATCGTTGAAGTTGCGCATCATGTCGGACATACCGGTTTGCAGCTTATCGCTGGTCGACGTCGCGATATTGATCTCTTCTCTTTTCTGCTTTGATTCTGATAAATTGTCAATATCTTCCAATACCGCAGTTTCCAGCATCTGTCGCTCGAGTGCTTCGGCATCGTTCAGCGCGCCTATCTCTGACTCTTTTTGCTGAATTTCCGCCAACCTCTCTCTGTTTGCTTTGATATTATCCTGGTATTGATTAATTTCCTGATCTAGTGTTGCCAGCATCGCGACGTCCGCCGCAAAACCAGCCGCCTCACTTCGGATCGTATCCAATTTCCCTAAAAATCCCTTTACCGCATCCCGATGGGCTGCAAGTTCATCGCATATTGCCTCGATTGCATTGCCATACGCGGTTTTTTTCTCCATGACCTTGCTGCGCAGGGCATAGATCGCCTGTGTATCGTCGTTTCGATACGCCTCCAGCGCTTGTTCGTATGCAGCGATGCTGCCGTAATCAGACGCTTTGGGTTCATTCTCATCAGGCAGGGCAGCGCAAAGATTGCTTACTGCCGCTTTCAGCTCGCTATATGCGTTGTCATAATTCCCTTGCAGGCTACCGGCTCCGCTCGCTTCCAGATTTTCGGCATGGGTTTTGGCTTTCTCCAGGTATTCATATGCCTCTTTCATTGCGATTGCGGCATTCAAGCCCTTTGTCAGCATACCCATAATGCTCCCGAAGTTTCCTAATTTCTCCAGCTTCGCGATCAGTTCCTGGATATTGAGCAATTCTGCAGTCAGGGTGACCGGCGCGTGAAGCTTGTTGAATTCCAACAACTGCTTACGGAGTATGCTGAAGTCGCTTAAGGGATTATTCGCGTCGGAAAGTGTCTGAGACAGTGCAAGCGTGCTGCCGAGAATGTCCGCATTTTGGTTTATGTAGTGCTCAAAAAGGCCGCCGATGTGCGCTTGCGTATCTCCCGCCTGCTCCATGGCATAGACGCCGAAACGGGATTGCAGATAATTGTCATAATGTGCCAGCGTCGCGTTCATGGATACGCCCATCGCTTCGTCCAGCACCGCCAAAGCCGCATAGTACTGTGACGTCTGCGCCAAGACCATGCCTATCTGTACAAAGGGGATCAGCAGTACGCACAGGAACAACGAGATCGCGCCCTGCATACCTTTTCGAGTCTTTTTGCTGCGTAAAAACATCTTTAGTTTCTTCATTGCCCTATCCTCAATTCACAAACATGCTGATTAATTTGAGCATGCTGTTGATCGCGTTCACTGTTTTGCTTTTGAACCAATAATTGGGGTCTGTAACATGGTCTACAAAATCCACCGTCGTCAGATAATCCAGCATGTCGATGCAGTCCGCATAGCCTGTGACGGAATACTCGAATCCGTTGCCCAGACCGAAACCGTCAAGCACCGACTGAAAGGGAACCGTAAATTTACTGGAAATTCTTACCTCGACATGACGCCTGGCCAGAAAATCGCTTTCGATCGAAGCGGTAACGCTGCTATCGCTCCCGACAATATAAAACATAAGATTATCTAAGCGTTCTTCCGCGTAGATCACCGCCCGTTGCCTGGCGTCGTCTTCGAAGCTGGCCCGATGAAAGATATAGCGATACGGGCGCAAGCGCAGGGCATCAGATGCACTGATCTGACCGGAGGTCATTTTTGCCTGGCTCAGGGTTTCACTGTATTGGTAGGTCTGCGCCAGCTTGGTAGCAGCGTCCGTTGCGACCGACTGAATATTCCAGCGCTGATATAGCATAGTGAGCATTCCGATCACCATCATGAGCAAAAAGACGGTGAAGATAAACACAATCAGGCTTTCGATCATAATCATACCGTTTTGATTTTTCCAGACGCGCTTCACCCTGCCACCTCCTTAACCCAGCACAAACGAAAGCTGCTGCCAAAAGCCCTCTTCCGTCTGCACATAACAGGATTGGCTACTGTGGAAATAGCCCACATCCCGAAATTGATAAGGGATAACCAATTTGCCCTCGCTATTGATGAATCCCCAGCCCAAAGAATGGTTTCTCACAGCGGCAAGGCCGTAAGAAAAGCTTTTTGCCTCGTCATAACGCTGCTCGATGATCATGATTCCTTTGGCGTCGACGAAGCCCCATTTGCTGCCGTTTCGAAACGCCAGGGCTTCCCCTTGGTTGTATCGATCCGCTTCATCTGCGGCGAAATCGCCGATACGCTCGTATTTCGAATTGAACAAGCCCCACTTTCCACCGCTTTTCGCGACGATCAGGCCGGCTTGCATATATTCGCCGCTTGCGCCAAGTCTCAAGTCCTCAAAAGGGAGTTCTTCTTTCACATCCCCCTCAGTATCGATAATCTTCCATTGCTTGTTGTCCAATACTGCCGCTGTACCGCGTACAAACGCGCCCGCTTTCTCGTATGCGCCGGGGAGCGTCTCTCCGTAGATACCGTAGTAACGCCAGGTTTCGCCGATTTGCAACGGCACCAGCTTGTCTTCGCTTGAAAATATGCCCGCGGATACGATTCCATCCAGAAATGCCGCCCTGTCCACGCCTTTTGCGTCAAAGAGCCGGAAGCCCAGAGGCGTTTGATATACGCCGAAGCCTTCTTTGCTTACCGGCCCGATGAAAGCATATCCGCTTTGTATCGTTTGGCCGGCATCGTTTAGAACATGATAAACGCTTCCGTCAAACGCGGTCACATACCCACTCCGGGGCGCCTTTACGCCTTCCCAGGTTTTGTAGTGCAATTCTGTTTTATAGCGCAGTTGATCCGCTATGTCCCGTATCTCTTCGTCGCCCTTCAAGGCGCGCAGGGCCTGCGTAGCGGAGCGGTACGCATCCGCGTCCCGCCGGTCTTCCATTTGCAGGGAAATGAGCATCGTCCAAAACGCCCGTTCTCCGGGAAAGGCGGAAGCCGCAGACTGCATATCCCTTATATACGCCCTTCTGATTTCGCTGTCAGGCGCTAGCAGATAGTACTCGTCGTAGACTTCCTTTGTTTTCGCCCACACATCCGGGCTGGGTTTGATCGCAAGCGCCGATTTGTATTCCTCTACCGCCTGCGCGTACAAACCATCCCCAAAGCTTCGTTCCGCGGCTTGGATACACGCCGTGTACCGCGCATTTGACGCGGCTGCTGCGTGGAATGAATTCAGCCACGAACCGATGGCGCCGATCAGCAATACCATGCAGATAACGAGTTTTCCGTTACGCATAAACATACAGCCTCCATGATCAAACGAGTATCAATGCCATATACAGGACAAAGCCACCCCAGATAAACGGCGCAAAAGGCATTTTATCTTTCGCCGACTTTATTTTTTTAAGCAAGAGGACAATCCCGCCGGCTATGGCGCAAACGATAAGGGACAGCATCATGACGGACAGCGCCATTTCTGTGCCGCAGGCAAAACCTATGGCGGCAAACAGCTTGATATCCCCGGCGCCCACGCCGCCCTTAGACAGCCTGGAAGCAATCAGAAGGATCAAACCGGCGAGCAGGCAACCCAGCGCGGAGGCTAGCAGCGCCTGCTGCGGGTAGCCTCCGCCGATCACCGTCTCCATGCCAAAGAGGGCCATACGGGCTGCCAGCAGCAGCAGAAAGATCCAGTTGGGGATCAGCATGCTTTCATAGTCGTACATCGCCGCCGCGCTGACCGCGGCATAGGTTATCCCTATCGCCGCGGATTGCTGCCAGGTTAGCTGCCGATGATACGAGGCAAACAAGGTCAGCGCGAGTCCGGCAAATGCACAACAGGTATACACAATGTGTAGAGCCTTACATTTCATAACAACAATAACTTTCTATTTAATTACGAAACTTTTAATGATCGTGTCTGCCTGCTTGATAACCTGATCCTTATATCCCATAAAAACTCCCGCGACCATAAGCGCAATACCGAGCACCACAATGATCGAGATAAAATTGGTGTCTCCGGATTCGTCGTCCAGAAACGACTGTAGCTTTAACTGTGCGTTGAGACAGAGCATGGGGAACCTTTCGATGATGTTTGACATTGTTTTTTCCTCCCTTGATATAGTATTTTTTGGTTTTACAACCCAGAGAAACTTTGCATTGCCGCGGCGATAACAATCAGCATAACGCCGGCAAACATGATTCCGATAGGGATAATCAATTTTCCTGCGGCGACCTCGCCTTTTTGCAACAGATCCTGCTTTTTCTCGGCAAGGAGCGAAGCTGCTTGGCCCAGTAAGAAGTCCGCCAGTTCGCCGCTGCCTTTTTCCAGTGTTTGAATCACTGTACTCGCGAATTTTTTGATTTCCTGGGCGTCGCTCATGATGCCGAAGCGATAGACTGCTTCAATGTCGGAGGCTCCATTGTCCATAAGATCTACGCTGAAGCGCATCAACTCGTACAACGGCCCCTTAGGGTTTTGTGCCGTGAGTCTCCAGGCGTCCCGAAGTACCATGCCGCTGTTGATCAACAAAGCAAGTTTGCTTACCGCGTTGGGAAACTCATCGACGCACTGCCGACTTCGCCTGACGATGGTATCGCGCATTTTGGTAATCGACATATTCCAGACGACATAGACCATTACTGCGGCGATCAAAAGGAACAAGAGGGCTGCTTCTGATCCGAAAAAACTGCCAAACAGGAGTATGGCCGGAAAGAGCAGCAGGCTCAGCGTGAGAAATTGCGCCCAAACCAGATCTGTATAATACTGCGCGTAGGCTTCCCCAAAGAGTATCGCCGCATACTTTATCATACTTGCCCTGAGCTTTTTGGGGATTGCGAATACTTTGATCTTGTCGCGCAAAGCGAAACCGACGGAGTAGAGGCTCTTGAGCGGGTAATCGCCGCCATCCAGGGTATCGGTCAGATACTCGTATTGCCTGCTATTCGCCGCGCCATAGACAAACAAGAGTATGCTGATTGTCATAAGAATGAGATTGAACACGAACTAGCCTCCAATCGCTATAACTTTTTGACCGTATTTGTAAGCCCCGATAAAGATACCGACAGCGATCGTGTTGGCCGCTATGCCGGCAGGCGTGGCAAAGGCTTCGGCAAACGAGGGATTCATCATTCTCAGCATGGCAACTATGCCGATCGGCAGCAAACTCATCACATTGAGCTGCATGGTATTGGAAGTCAGCTTTGTCCGAATTTCATCCGAAACCATGATTTTTTCGCGTATCGTCTCGTTCGTCCGCAAGATGATCGACTGCATATTGCCGCCTTTTCTGTAACAGGTATCGAACACATCCGCGAAATTGACAATGTTATCGTTACCGCTGCGCTCGCCGAAATCCTTCAGCATTACTTCCATCCCGATGTTTTGCGCGGCGCCGCTGATGATTTCGCACGCTTCCTGCGCGATATAGTCGTTTTCCTTATACTGCCGCATCAGATCTGTATAGGCGTTTTCGAACGCCTTCCTCACATTGCTTCCCGAAGCGAAGGAAGCCGACAGGGAGTCAAGGAAGGAAAGAAACTGCTTTTGTAGCGCAGCCTGTTGTTTACCCAAGCGTCCCTGTTTATATAGAGGCAGCAAAACGATCATTGCCACGATCCCGACGAGTACAAAGAAGACAGCATTAGAGGCTGTAGTCGCCGCCGTCGCTTCCCCGTGGGCGTTTCGGAACAATCCTCCGTAAAACACCTGACTGGTCAGGCCCCCGAGGACAAAAGCAACCAGGCCGGCCAGCGTTTTTTCCGCAACAGAAAACACATAGACGGTATAATTGGGCATATCGTTGTTGAGCGGGTTGCGAAGCGTACGATGTTCCATTATCTTATGTTTCTTCGTATTCTTTGGTTTTGCCCTTTTCGCGCTTTTTGCCAAAATAGGCGCCTCCCTCATGTGTACTATGTATACCGCTGCTTTTACAAAACTTCTTTTATTCCGGCAAGTTGAAGTTTGAACGTATTGTACATCGGGTTTTCTGTCCGCTTCAAACTCCCCGAGACTTTTGTCAATGTGGAGCGGTCGTCCTCCTCAAACACATACAGCGGATTCAACTCCACATGGCCATTCTTGAAGCCCGTCACTTCTGTTATTTCCATCGTCTTACGCGAGTGATCCCGCAGTCTTGTCAGATGGATGAGGACGTCAACCGCTGAGGCGATCTGTTGGCGAATCGCTTCCAGGGGGAGCCCTTCCGCGCCTTGGAGAACCATGGTCTCCAGGCGGCTGAGCATATCCTCCACCGAGTTGGCATGGCCGGTGGAAAGCGAACCGTCGTGTCCGGTATTCATCGCCTGAAGCATATCCAGCGCTTCTCCCCCGCGGACCTCGCCGACAACGATACGCTCGGGACGCATACGCAGCGAAGAGCGGATCAGATCGCGAATGGTGATCTGCCCTGCGCCGGCAGCGTTCGCGTTGCGAGTCTCCAAGGATACCAGGTTGTCCAAGCCCTTAATTTGCAGTTCCGCCGAATCCTCGATGGTGATCACCCGTTCCTCCCTTGGGATATAGTTGGACAGCGCGTTGAGAAAGGTGGTCTTGCCCGAACCGGTACCGCCGCAGATGAAGATGTTGTACTTTGCCTTGACCAAAAGTTCCAGTTTGTCCGCGATTTCTTGGGTGATCGAACCATAGCGGATCAAGCGCTCGATCGTCATAGGCGATTGGGAAAACTTACGTATGGTCATCGTCGGGCCGCATAAGGCAATAGGCGGTAAAACCACGTTTACCCGGGATCCGTCCGGCAGCCGCGTGTCGACGATGGGGTTGGCTTGATTGACTTCTCTGCCAGACAAGCCGACGATCCGCTGAATGATGTCTTCCAGGCGGCGTTGGTTTTCAAACTGCCTGTCCAGCTTCTGCAATTTGCCATCTTTTTCAATGTAGATATGCTCGTGTCCGTTGATCATAACTTCCGTGATGGTATCATCGTTCATAATCAGATCGAGCATGCCAAGCCCGCGGATTGAACTGAATACCTGCTGCACGATAGATATCTGCTGCTCGATTGCGCAGTACTCGTTTTTTATCCTGTCCTGAACGATACCCTCGACTTTCTCCTGCAGTTCTTCGTCACTCATCCGGCTCAACGGGAGATGGTCGTTGATATAGGTTTTGATTTCCGCGATCAGTTCTTGCTCACGCCGCATAATCATAATGACGCAAACCCCTCATGTTTCATAATATGGGAGATGACCTGCTCTGTCGTTGCATGCTCGATCCGGGCTATACCCCCGATGGAGCGTAAGCTATGGTCTTCGATCAATTGCCCGGACTTGTTGCTGAATTTGTTATATAGAAGGATGATCCGGGAAAGAAATCCGATATTTTTTTCTTGCTCCAACAGTGCAAGCGTACGGTAAGCGAGCTTAAATTTTTCGGTCGCCACAGTCGTGCCGTCTGATACAAAAATAATTGCCGAGGCCTGTTGCATCAACGCGAGACTGCATTCGTCCACTGCAAAGCTGAGGTCGATCACCAGCCGTTCAAACATGCCCGTCTGCGACAGCGCGAGATAGAGGTCATGGATGTCTTCTTTGTTGAGTTCCTGTAAATCAATGGGGCTATGAGGAGTTCCATACCAGTAGACGCCTGACGCGTCCCGCCGGACATTGCTTTTGAGTTTGAGCGCAACACCGGCGCGCTTGCTTTTTATGGCAATCATCAGGTCCCGCATGGTAAAACTGCCTTCGCCTGTAAAGTAGAGTCCCGGCGTCCCCAGTTTCTCGAGATTCATGTACAGGGCGTTTTTCCCCAAGGCTGCAAGGCTTTTGGCATATCCCACGGCCGCCGCGCTTGTGCCGACGCCTCCGCTGGCGGAGGTAAACACGTATAGGGGCAGATCCCCGTCCACAGCCGTTCCAACCGCTACGCCGCCGCTTTCCGCATACAAATCCATGATGCGATTGTAAATGCTATCCACTTTCTGGTATTTCCCTATCGCGTGCTGCCCTTTGAAAGCAGTAATCCCCCGGTCGTCCGTCATATAGGCAAAGCAGCAGTTACCAGGTAGCGTTGTGGCGTCCAGCTCGAACGAGGCGTCGGCGATCAACACATCGGCCTTGATCGTGTCCAATGCAGCCAGTAAGGATTCACGATTTGAAAACGCATGTACTTCGAGGCTCTCCTGATACTTATTGTTTAGTGCGTTTACTAAACGATTCTGGTAGCTGCTGTCGCTGTCTACGATCGCCAAGCGGATTTTCATGGTCTCGTATTTCCTTTCCTCATGCTTTCCAACCTCTGCGACAAATATAACTTTGGTTTTCACCATATACAAGCGTTTCGAATGAATAGCACGTTTTCTGTCATGAACGGCAGCAGAATCATCCCTTTATTGTGTTTTTGCAGAAAATAAAAGCCCTGAACACCTTGTCAAACTTGTGTTCAGGGCAATTCGTTACGATACCGTCTGTGACAAACTAAGATGAGCTGCGCCCACAACCCAAAGCTGCGCCGGTCCTACGGCCTTCAATCCGCGATCCGTGTTGCGGCGCCTACCCTTCCGCTAGCCGGATGTCTGTCCTTCCTCCGCGCGCAAAAGATCGCTGAACCAGTCTTCAAAGATCAGCCCGCGTTCTGCGATTCCCGCAGGCAGCATTTCCGCTGCTTGCAGCGCCGCGTGTTCCGCGCCGGCAAACACTGCCGTCACATCTTCCAACGCTCTGCATGCATCCCGCATCCTGCGTACGTCCTCCTCCGCTTCGTCGGCAAAGACGCGAAGGGCGCGCTGGATTTCTTCCTCCCCCGCAAACTGCTTATCCATCTGCCGGCACAGGGCGCGAAAATCTTCGGCCATCAAAGACAAGCGGGCATGCATGTCCTTCATTTCTTCCTTCGCCCGTTCAAGTCCGGCGCGATTCCATTTCAAATAAACCGTCATATCCCCGTCAGCGCTGTTGCGCGTCGTCCGGCAATCCTTCCGCCGCCGAGCGCGCGGATGCGTCCATCCGCCCGAAGGCTTGCGCCACCTCCCTGATATCTTGAATATGCGTCGTTATGCCGGAAAGCATATCGACGACCTCGTTATAGAGCTGTCGGAAGCGTCTCTGGTATTCCGCCGCAGCCAAACCCTGCCATCCCTCGCCCAGAGACAGGATCTCTGTTTGCGCCTGTTCTATGATCTGGGTGATCAACACTCTCTGCCCGTCCAACTCATCCGCTTTCGCTAGGATAACGTCGGGTTCTACACGCAGCGTTGTACGCATTTCATCCATGTCCATCCTCCGCTATCGATTCTCCGCGTGTTTGCCGTCGCGCAATACGCCAAGAATGTCCGACTCTGTCCTTGTGTAAACCGTCGCAATCTGCTCGAGCACTTCTGCATAGCGCCGGAGCGTCCGCACGAGTACTTCAAATTTTTCGCGGTCATTCGCCAGCGTATACATCAGTTTCCGACGCAGGTCGCCATCCAACATGGCGCCGAGTTCCATGCCGCTTGCTAAGAGCTTCTCCGCCGCAGAAACTAAATGCGGGACTAAATCATAAAGCCGTTCAGCCGTTCTGCTTAGGTTGCCGGTATTGACTTCCGTCCTTTGTTCTGTCACGGTTCTACTCCCCCCGACCCGGCTCTTTCCGCCCGGTTTATCGCTTCCCGGATTTGCTGCGCCTGCTTATGCATCTCGGCAGACCGCGCGACGATCCGGCGCCTGGTTTCGTAACAGTGGCGAAGAAACAGGTCTGAAGCTTCGCCGCCCCATGCCGCTTCAATCCCGCCGATCGCTTCCGAAAGTTCGCCCTCGGCGAGCGCCCGCATAGAGTCGGCGATTTCTTCCATCTGGGTAACCCTGCGTTTCGCCTGTCTTTCATCCAATGGAGAATCCATCCGTCAAACCATCTCCTCTACTGATCTTCCTTTGCCTGTTTTTCACCACAACCATACACTGTTTCCCTTGTCATGACAAGGTATTGGTATAAACGGCGTGCACGCCTGACGGCAAAGGCAAAGCGCTCACAGCAATATGAGCCTATGCCCGCTTTTGACGCCTGCAGCGTACAACGATAATTCCGGCTTGAGTCTTGCGGAAATATGGATATCGCTGAGGATCGCCGTGGCAAGGTCGATCAGAAAAGCATCTTTTTCCGCTTCGCGTATACGCGCGATGATCTGCGCCGTCGCCTCGCTTACGAGCATCGATCCATCAAGCCGGAATTCGTAGGTTTTGCCGCTGCCAGGCATAAAAACGTCAACAAGCAGACTGGCCATCGCCTGCGTCCCACCTTTCCCCAATTTCCGCTTCCAGAGCGGCTTGATCCTTTAACAACGTGATTTTGAGCGCATCTTCCATGAGCGGATACTCCTCGATCAGCATACAGAACCGCTTACCCCTCATGGCGGTCACCCCCGGCGCGATCTCTTCAGGATTCGCGGCGGCATACTCCCGGGCGACCAGACGAAGCGCGTCGCAGGTCACGATACTGCCGTTTCCATCCCGTGTTGCCAGCCCTTTATCTTCCAGAGAGCCCGGGTCGCCTTCGCCGGACAGGGTATATCGCCATTCCTGCCGCGAAAGAATGAATGAGGATAGGATCATTTTTGTTTGTGTCCTTTCTACATATCCCACACAGCCCGCACCGCGTCCCGGTAGGTACGGGAAAAGGGAACGCTGCTTCCGTCATCCATCGCTATGATGTTTTCCGCAAAACTGACGCTCCGCACCTTACGTGTATTGACGATATAACTTCTGTGGCAGCGTAAAAACCAGTCCGGCAACTGCTCCAGCAGCTGCTCAAAATTAGAATAAAATGACAGTTCCTGCGCTTTCGTCCGCAGCGCTATTTTTCTCCCCTGCGCTTCAAAAAAGTAAATATCGCCGGTGCGCAGCAATCGTGTCTCGGCGCCACTTTTTACAGGGAACACCGATCCGTCGTCCTCTCCGTCACCGGAAAGCCGTCGCAGTTCACCATACATCTGTCTGATCAGCTGCTTCAGTTTCGGGGATGATTCCAGTAGCTTGGATACATCTTTGTCGCGCAACGTCTCTCGCAGGAGCGCGTTCAGTTCGCCTTGCGTCGTCACAAGGTCACCACAGCAATTCGTTTTGTGGTGCCGCCATCGAGGATGTGCCCCTGTCCTGCGGGTAGCTTTTGACCCCGCTGGAGGATAGGGATTTCGAACGAAAATATGCGCTGCCCGTCCGTACTTCCGCCAAGGTGCAGTCCTTCCCTGAACCCGGTAAATTTGCGTAAAACCGGTTGCCATCCCCATTCGCCGGCAAAATCATCAGGGGAAATACAGGCAAACAGGTACAGCATATGATACCTGCCTTTTGGCAGCAAAATCGTCTCAATGAAGTGCTGCATATCCTTTTCGGAATGGTATACAGCTTCACAAAAAGCTGCCATATTATGGATAAACAAACATATCTTGTGCTCCGACGCAAAGTAGGCGTCCGGATCCGCGCAACCGCCATCCAAATAGCCGTCCTTACCGGGATTGCGTAGTAAAAACGCGGGCGCCAGCACTTTTTCTATGAATCCGTACAGTTCGGCGGCGCTGCTCATATACGCCGCGCTACTCTCCTGCGCAAAACCTTCCAAGTCGCGTGATGGGGCGTCATACAACCATGTGGAAAAGCCTTGTCGCTTGGAAATGGCGATCATGGCTTTAAGCAGTGTCGTCTTGCCGCTCCCCGGCGATCCGCTGATGCTGAAGCAGAACGTATTCGTCAAATCCGCATATATCGGCACAGCTTCAGCCATATCATAGCCCAGGGGGAGATATCGCCCGCTCGCGCACTTTTGCGCGATCTCCGGGATGGCCAATAGCGTTTCGATCCGCATATCGTCCGGGATCTGCGGTATCCTTGTCGCCGTTTCGCCGCCGATCGTCATTTCCTCAAAGCGCCTGCGCAACCCCGCATGGAGCGACGCGCCGTCATTCGCGTCAAGCGCGAGAGCAAACTGGACTTCAAGGGCTTCCGATCTGTCGCCACCCACAACACAAAGAGCCAGACCGCGCCCGGTCACGCGTTCGTCCGGCAGTATCGACAGTCTTGCGCCAAGAACATCCTCATAGGCATACCTGTCAGACAATTGCAGTCCGATACCGCTGCCGATATGCTGACGGATCCTGCCGCGTACATCGCCAGCAGATGCGCATGTCAGCACGAGATACATACCGTAGCTCGCAGACTGACGGATCAGATGGATGAGATCGTCTTGCAGTTTATCCTTATTCTCCGCAAAAGCGGCAAAATGATCAACCACAAGTACAATCGCCGGCACATCGTCGTATAAACGGATGTACTCCTTGAAAGACCCGATGCCTTTTTCTGAGAAGCGCTCAATACGCTGCTTCAATTCGCGCGAGAGCATCGTCATCAGCTTATCGATTTTATCCTGATCCCCATCGTATACAACGCCGCCGCAATGAGGCGCCTTCATAAATACACCAAGTGTACGGCTGTTGAAGTCGGCGATATAAAACTGCGCTTGCGTCGGCGTATATCCGCAAACCAGGTTAAACAGTATCGTCTGAAGAAGCGCTGTCTTGCCGGAACCGCTCGATCCCGCAATCATCAAGTGCCCCTGTTCCAAAAAATCATAGCAAAACGCAAATTGCCGCTGCCCCGTTGGGTAGTCGGCAAGCCCAAGCACTACTTGCAAACAGTTCCCTGCCTTCGTCTGCCCCGCCAGGTCATCCAGTATCACCCGTTCCGGAAGCGGCGGCAGCCATATGTCGTCTATGGCCGCAATCTGCTTTTCCTCAGCGATTTCTTCGATAATCCCTACGACGGCTTGCAGATGGGTTATGCTGTCGCTGTTGGGCTTTCGCATTTTTTTGCCCGTATTGACTGCCGTTTTGCCCCAGAGATTGATCATCTCGGCTTCGTTTTGCCCGCGTTCATTGTATGGCGTCTCAGATGCGTACACATCGCCGCTCCATCCGGACTGGAACTGGTCAAAAATCTCGTCATTGCCGACTTGGTAGTACCCCCGTCCGGCATTTGTGATGTAAGCGGCATCCGGCCGGCGCAGCACAGTCAGGCTGTTGTGTTTCCCCGCTACGCGCAAACATATCCTAAAGCTTGTGTTGCTCCATATCTCGTCATCGACAGACGCGCCCGGATCCTGCGTCGCCAGGATCAGGTGTATACCGAGGCTTCGCCCGACACGCGCCGCGGAGATCAATTCGCTGATAAAGATCGGCTGCTCCTTTTTAAGTTCGGCAAATTCATCGACGATAATGATGAGATGCGGCATAGGTTTGGCTACCTTATCCGCCCGAAAAAGTTCGATGTATGCGTCAATATGCTTCACGCCATACTCGTTAAACAGGATCTGGCGGCGCGTGATCTCGCTATGGATAGAAGCCAGAGCGCGGATAGTCTGGTTTCCACCAAGGTTGGTGATAATACCGGCGACATGTATGAGCCCTTCGAGTCCCTTTGTCATCCCGCCACCTTTGTAATCAATGAGGATGAAAGAGACCTCACGCGGATCATAGTTAAGTGCGAGTGATAAAATATAGGTTTGCAGCAACTCGGATTTTCCCGAACCGGTCATACCGGCGACCAAGCCATGAGGACCGTGGTACTTCTCGTGTATGTCGACATACAGCGGCGACTCTGAACTTCGATAGCCTACCATGGCTTTCAGGCTTTCGAAGCTCCGATTTTCCAACCAGTTGCGATAGACGTCCAGCGCGCGGACGTCCGATACTCTATACATGTCGAGAAAGCTCAGCATAGCCGGAATGGCGCCCGCCGCTTGCGTCTCCCTGACCCGTATGCCCGACAGTTCGCGGCTGAAGCGCTCCGCTTCGGCGGAGGACAGCAGATCGAAATCGACGCCGCCACAATCGGCAAAGGCGTTGTCCAGGCTGCAGTAACCACTGAAGCCTTTATCCTGCCTGATGAGAACTGTACACGCATTGGGCAAGAGGCTGATTTCGCCATAAAGCAATACCACACTGAGGCCTATCCCCACAGAGGGCGCATACAGGTACTTCGCAAATGCTTCGCCCTCAATGAGCCTCGGATCGGTGATAAAAACGACATAGTGCGGGAGGCTCAGCTTTGCGGCGCCGTCTCTTCTTTCTCCCGTATTGGGCCAAGCGCCGTACGCATTCAGCCTTCCTCCGTCCTCATCCTGCATCCTGCCCCGGATGACAGCGGATAGCTTATAAAGGACCTCCCCTACGCCTGCTGCATCATCTGCCAGGAGCCGCACCTCGCCGTCCTCACTCCAGACATGAGGCAGCCAACGAGCAAAGGCGTATCGCTCCGCACTGTCTTTATGATATAGAAATACCATCCGCAAATCGCTATACGCGTGATAAGCCGCAAGCTGTATCGCAATCATACGCGCCAGATTGTCCGTCGCTTCGCGAGAATCTGCTATCACGCCGACAAGCGTGTGTTCCCGCAGAGAAAGACACACGGGTACGTCACGCAATTGTTTATGCGCGTCGCATATGGCCTGCGCCTCGTCAGCCCAGGTTGCATCCGCCGCTGCAGGCTTCCCATCCGGCATTTGAATGGGATTGGGAGAAGGTATCTGCCCCAGCCCCAACCGCACAGAAAGAAAGTCACTGTGATTGACATTTCGCTCCCACAAACGGGGACTATTCCCGTGCATCATGGCAAGGCAATCGCGGACATGTGGATAAAGTCTGTCCAGTATGCCCTTGTTGACCATATCCTTCTGCTGCAGGGCAGCGCGAATATGCGCCAAATGCTGCTGAACCTGGGTTTCGTCTGCTTCGCGCCGTCGTCGTTTCCTTGTGTTCGTCAGCATCCAAAAAGCGCCAATTGCAGCCGCCGTCGATAACATGATGACGCCCACAAAGACAAATACGCTTGTCTGCATCCCGCTTTGACCGGCCATCAGCATCATAAATAGCACGCACAGCGCTAGAGGCATTCCGATCGTAAGGGCTGGCTCGATGGGGTAATATAGCGGCTGCCTGAGACTTTTGTTTTGGCTTAGCGGCGCCTCGACTTGGATGGTTTCTGTATCCAATTGCTCTAAAAGTCTTGGAGCGCGCTTGTAAAAAGTGTCAGCATCATCCGCAGATAAGGAAGGGGCTGCCGGCTCCGCATCGACTGCGTCATATGGCGTCAGCCCTCTCATCACGCAATCGTTATTTGGCCGGTTCACTGCGATGACGTCGCCTAAGTATACGATCTTCAAGCCGAAAATGCCAATGACGTCGCCGAAACGGAGGTGATACAATCCCGAAAAGCGCTTTCCGTTGACGAATGTGCCGTTTTGGCTTTGATCCACGATGGTAACGCCGCCATCAGCGTTTGCCTCCAAGATGGCATGGTGTCCGCTGACGAGTTTTTGCGTATCAAAGCAAATTTGATTGTCTGCTTCCCTGCCAATCGTAATTCGACCCGATCCAATGCGGTATTTCTCAAATAGCGAATAGGTCGCCGGCACATCTTCGACAACCGCTGTAAATCTCTCCCTGTTGAAACGCGCCCGGCAGTCTACGCGCAAGCCGCCGCGAAGGATAACTGTCTCGCCCACATCGACGTCAGCGCTGTCCCGCAGGCGCCATTCCCCTTCCCAGACTTCCAGTTTCAGTGATATATTGCGCATGAACCCGCTCACCGATGCGGGTATGATCTCGTCTATGACGCGATTGTTTTCGCCGGACAGGAAATATTCATAATAATTCTGCCGGAAGTGAACACTTAACACCAAGCCCATAGACTGACTCCCACCTTATTCTGAGCAACGCGCGTATTGCCCTATACACGATTTGCCTCTCCTGCCGAGTCTCCGATCACCCCAGATTTTCCGAAATGAAGTCTATGGTCATGCGAACATGACCCATCCTGACTTCGCATCCATCCCTGATATGCGCTGTATCCGTAACGCGAATCCCGTCCAGATAGATCCCGTTACGCGAACCCATATCCACTATCCTATAGGCATGATCCTCGGCGATCAACTGTGCGTGGCGCCGACTCACGCTTGGCAAATCGATCACGATCTGGCAACTGCGGTCACGCCCGATGATAAGCGGAAAATCATAACGCTCTTCCCTATGCGCTTTCCCATCTACTTCCCATAGGAAACGCAGACCATGCTTCCGATCCATCAGCATGGTTTCATCGTGATCAACCTTATCGCCTTTGGCGTCGGAAAACAATAAATCCGTTTCTCCAGACGGTTGAAAGAGTATCTGCGCATTTCCGTCCCCCCTGTGGCGCAAGGGCGCCTCCGGCATGGATGCGGGTCGCTCCGCCGAAGACGCCGTGTTTCTTGAACTGTGGCTTTTGCCAGATACGCCTCGTCTTTGACGGTATAGAAATAAGAAAACACATCCGATGCAGATCAGCCCCAAAATGATGAGAAGCCCTATCGGCTGCTCCATGACAAATGCGAACCATTGCTGCGCCTGTGTTATGACCATGCTCTGCACCTTTACACCCCACATTAAAAAAGCGCCTTATTTTTAGTCATTATACATGATTATCACTCCTGTGTCTAAGCCTAACGTTGATCCAGCCTAACGTTGATCCAGTTTCCGATAGTTTGTTCAGGATTATACATCACTTGCCTAGGCCTTGAGCGCGACAACTATTGCCGTCGCTGTATATGTATTTCCCTTTCGGGGGCTTCCATGAAAGACGCTTACCTCCAATCCTCACCCTCCCAACAATGGCTTTAGGTTTTGATCCAAATCAGTTTTTCATTCTCCACAGATAAACTGTATTTTTGATCGTGCTTTCTACAAGGCGGATAGTTGTTGCGAAAGCGTCCCGATCGCATACAAAGGTAGATTGAGCAGCCAATCCTCTTTTTTGTAATCGGTCATGGCTGTCCTGACCGATAAGAGCGGGGAGAATTTATCTCTATAAGCTCTTAGACTTTTAGACTGTAAATTGATCTCCGCCTTAACTTCCAACGGAATCACAAACTGCCCGTCACTGACAAGGAAATCAATCTCTGAGGTATTCCGCTCGTTCGTCCAATAATATGCGCTTAGACGCTTTTGTTGCATTAACTGCTGGAGAACATATTGCTCGCTTAAAGCCCCCTTAAACTCCTTAAACAGCGCGTTCCCGTCCAGCAATACATCCTGCCGTAATCCAGCCATACAGGACAGCAGCCCCACGTCCACAACAAACAGCTTAAAAGCGGACAAGTCCATGTATGCCTTTAGCGGGATTTGCGGCGAAGTTACGCGCTGTACTTTATAAACCAAACCACAATCGCAGAGCCACAGCATGGCAAGCTCATATTCTCTCGCCCTTGCCCCTTCCCGTACCAGCCCATAAATGAACTTTCTGTTTTCTCTTGCGAGCTGTGCGGGTAAGCTGTTCCATAACATACGGATTCGCGGAACAACCTCGCTGGGCGCATGTTTGGAAAAATCCTGCTCATACGCTGCCAGAATACGCTCCTGCGTCTTGCGCACCTCATTGAAATCTTTATTTTCGGAGAAACGCAGTACGGCTTCCGGCATACCTCCGATATAGTAATACTGCTTCAGGTGGTCGATATATTCTTGCCGGAATGGTTGTATCATACTAAAATCACCATCTATAAGCGCTTCTGCAAACCGACTTTTTCCCAGCGCCGTCATAAACTCAATAAAAGATAGCGGGTAGAGATCCAGGAAATCAACTTTGCCAACGGGAAAAGATGTGCCTTGATGTAATGCCACGCCTAGCAGACTTCCGGCGCAGACAATATGATACTGGGGGGCGTTTTCATTGAAATACTTGAGAGAAGTCAGGGCTTTCGGAACCTCCTGTACCTCGTCAAATATCAACAGTGTATTGACCGGGTCAATTTTATGTCCTTCGTTGAGTTCCAAGCCCATGATTATGCGTTCCACTTGTAAATCAACAGAGAACAATTCTTCCATTCGCCTATTGTTTTCAAAATTGATGTAGACCGTATTCTGATAAGCTGTCCGGCCAAACTCTTGCATCAACCAAGTCTTTCCTACCTGACGGGCGCCTCTAATAATCAGCGGCTTTCGGTATGGATCCTTTTTCCATTGGAGTAAATCCTTCATCGCCGTACGTATCATTGCCCTTCGCCTCACATTCACATGATAATATGCGAAGTATTATATCAATTTATCACATTATATGCAATGACTTTTAGGAAATGAATCACAACAGTAATGGCATGATACATCGTCTTATTCGCGTTATCCCTTTGCTTTTTCACTCAATTCAAATCGCTGGATTAACTCCATCGGATAGGTATAGACTTCCAATGCGGTTATTTCCGTATATCCGAAAACCCCGCTTGTCATAATCATTTCAAGCGCTTTTTGAATCTCATTGGTTTTAACAATCCCGATAGTGGCGTGGATAATGGGGTTTCCGTGGCTTATAGAATTAAGCCAGCCAATTCCCGTGCAGTATTCTTCATATTTCGCATGGAAGCTGTAATAAAAATCAACAAAAGTCTTTGCGTGAGCAGGGTCAAGACAAAGAACCGCCGTATCGGTATGATCGCCGCCGGGCGGCAAAACACTGACTGAAAGCAGCGCTATTTTCATTCGATTATGCTTGGATATAAATTCGGACGTCCAATCGCAAAGTAATTTTCCATCAAAGTTTTCGTATGCCGCAATCGTGATATGCGGTGGCCATTCCGGGACTGTATATCCCGCATCCGTCAACAGGTTACGAAGATTGATTATTCTTTTGTCTGTTTTTTCGTCAAAACGCGCAATAACAACATAGTTTCTTTTATCCACTCGCTATTGCCTCCTGTCTCATTCCAGCAGCGGTTTTGCAGTTTTGTCATCCAATGAGACGGAATACCATCGACGATTGCGTCAGGCTCGGTGCATTATTGGGGGAAGTCAGGCTTTTCCGCAAAGCCGTAATGCGAAGTGATGATGTAGCGCACTTCGCGGTAGCCGGAGAGGATCGCTATATCCGCTTTTTGCTGTTCATCTGATTTATTGTATATCGAATTGAACATACCGACTTTGCCATCAGCGAGGCTCATGTTGTCGCCGACAAACAGATACGCCCCGTCAAACAGATAACAGACGGAATCCTCCGCATGCCCGGGGGTTCCGATCACTTGAAAAGTTTTCCCGTTTATGGTAATGGTTTCCCCATCCGACACAGTTCGGTTGGCAACACTCTCCTTCCTACCGTAGACAATCGCTCTGTCAAATAAATCTAATGCAGCCGTATGGTCGCCGTGGGTGTGCGTCATCAGTACGGCTGTCACATCGTCACTTGAAATGCCCAGTTCGAGCAAGCCATTCTTGACGCTATCCATACTGCCTCCGGCATCCACCGCAATATATGTTCCACCACTGTCAATAAGGAACATATTGACGAAATCACAGTTTATAGCATACACTCCCGGTAAAAACTCGCCAGTCTGCAAAGCGCTCATCTGCTGCTGCTCCCTTCTCATTTTCACTACGAAGCCCCCTGCAACCATCGCAAGCACGATGACTACAATGGCGACTGTGATCATCACGGTCTTGCGTCTCCGCATCGATATTGGAAAGACCATGTCCTTATTCATAGCCGTGATCCCACTCTTGCCATAAACCGGTCAACGGCTACGATATAACGCTCATGTGTGCCGCGTCCGATTTCGCCTTTGGCGTCACAGGCGGATACCTCGAATTCTATCTTTCGATCCCCCACACCCACAATGACTGCCGTTGCTGTGATCTCTGCGCCAAGCGGACTTGCGGCTGTGTGTTCGACGCTTATCGCTGTACCAACTGAGCTCTGTCCATCCTCCAGGCCGTCAACAAGGCATTTACAGGCGGCGGATTCCATAAGCGAAATCATCATCGGCGTTGCGAACACCTCCAGGCTGCCGCTCCCCACAGCTTTTGCCGTGTTGCTTTCGTCCACAAGTGCTGTTGCCGAAGCTGTTTTGCCAATGGTTATGCCTGCTTCAGACGAATCGCCATGATCATCGTCTTCGCTGTTTGGCAGTTCAGCGGGATCATAGGGAATTCCGTTTCCCTCACACCAATTGCGGGCAAATGCCAGATATCGTTTATCCCGGAACACATACCATTCATTATCAATACCTTCGCGGCTTACCGCATCTTTGAATCGACGAAAAGCGCCCCTGCCTGAGAGCGCTATTTCCAGTTGCTCGCGTTTCCGTGCGTTCCTTACTGTGCTCGAAAAGTCAGACATCATCCTATATTCATCCGCTTCGCGTTGGTTTGGAAGCCGGAGCCAACCTTCTTCTTCATCCAGGTCGCGTTCATCATCCGTAAATCCTTCATGATAATAGTAGAACTCGCCTGTCAGTTCATTGTAGAATGACTCCGCGTCATCACTTCCCATATCAATGTATTCCACAATCTCGCTGAGTTTCGCCAACGGTTTCATATCTATTACCCCCTTCGCCGGACATTTTTCTCACGACGTATACATTGAATAAACGACAATTACTCACGCTGTTTGACGTTCAGCGATGAATTCGTCAATGTCCTGAACAATATAACGATCCCCAAAAGTACGAAGCACATCATAGAAAGAACTCAGGTAATCCATGACGCCATATTTCAAAAACAGGTTAAAAACCTCGCGCCCACTCATGTTGTGCGCATATTTATATCGTTCAAGACAGAAAGCTTTGAACTTCACAACTTCCGGCATAAACAATACTCCTTAATACTCGGGGAGTTCCAAGCTCCCGGTTTCGATCTCATTTTGACAAAGGTCAAATAACTTAGGAACGCTGTATGTCCAATCCTTCATTTCCTCATTTTCCAGTGCAGCATATAGATCGGAATTATACAGTTTTCAAACGCTTCATCCTCGCTGACATTGGTTTCCTCAATGATTTTGTTTGTCAGCCCTCCAACAATCACCGGCATTAGCGCCGCAAATATATCATTTTCCAACTGCCGCGCATCCAGTCTCAAAATGCCTGATATAAGGGCAATAATTCAGGGATTTTTCTGTGTGAAACAATATCTGATCGTATAGTTTTCGTACTTTCCGCTCCGTAATGGCGGCTTCCCTTTGAAGCAAGCCTTGTTCAAACAATGTGATCACTGTGTATACCTGATGGTAACATTGGGCTTTCTATTTTACAACGCTGTACTAGGGATATACACGGCTTCACCATAAAGAAGGGGCTTTCAATACAGTGGCAGTGGAACATGGCAGTCACGCAATCGCCCACACAACTGTCACCGTGTCGCTCACGTTTATATCTTCCGGTTCGATGTCCATTGACAAGGAGGCAGCTTCGGAATACTGCATCATATAACCAGCATCTCCAAATTCGGTGTCAGAGTACACTTTCATTTCGTTCCAATTGTAATCAATGCGCTGGATTGCGCCAAGTCTTACTCCTGCTGAATTTGCCAAAACCTCCGCTTTCCATTTTGCATCGTGTATGGCGCTCTCAAGAAGTTCTGATGACACGGCACTTGTGTCTTTTACCGAGAACCTGATGGTGAATTTCGGATTCGCTTTACAAGCTGTGATTGCACCGAGTGTAGCGCTGAGTTTTTTCATATCAAGGTCAAATTCAAGGCGTAGCCCATGCGTACAACAATAGCCGATGAATCTCGACTGATAGTTGTTGTTTTTATCGCGATAGCTTTCATATTTCGTGTTTATATTGAAGCTCGTTGTCTTTAGTGTTTTTCCGTCATGACCGGCTGATTCTATCGCAGTGCGGAGAGCGTCCAGCATTTCCGTAGCACGCCGCATTGTTATTTCATATTCTGGTTCCACTGTTTCATGATTCATCTCGATGACTAATAAATCTGGAGCTGTTGACACTCTGCCGGTTCCCCTTACGGTAATAACTCTGTTTTCCATTGCGGTTTTCCTCCATATTTAATTATGAATATACTATACCACAGTCCATGACAAACAGGTATACGCATTTGGGGTATAGGATCACTGACGCGCCAAGAGATAAGGAAACCCGCAAAGCTATACGCCATGCGGGTTTACATGATTTGGAGTGGAGCTGCTATCCGGGTTTGAACCGGAGACCTCGTCCTTACCAAGGACGCGCTCTGCCGACTGAGCTATAGCAGCAAGCAAAATGTACCGCTCAGATACTATCATATCCCCGGACGAATTACAACTGTCCTTTTCAGTTTTACCTGTTAATAACTGACCTGTTTCGCTATTTTCGCCTGTTTTTATGATACTTTGAACGACGCCATGATCTCGTCCAAAAGCGAGTTAAGCTGTAACATGTATTCCTGTTGTAAGCTTTCCTCCATCATAACAGGCTCTTCCACCGCTTCCCAATTCAATTCACTTTCATCAATTTCTCTGTCTTCCCTTTCCGGGCTTACTTCGATTTGCTCAGCCTGATTCTCCGTTTCTTCACTCGAAATGGGTTTGCAATTCGCTTCAATTGTTAAACCGCACAGAAAGCCTTTATTCAGAAAAACCAGACCTGCTTGAGGAATACCTGCAACTACCCCGCTGACACGGTATGCGGGCACGCCATTCACTAAATTCGTCAGCTTTTCCGCTGTGAGATTTTTTTCTGCAATATTCCTGTTGAGAAGGCTGTTGATCTCCTCATCGGTATAGAGAATCGGATCCGATCTTCCCGCACCCGAATTGATCGCGGATATGACAAATTCCTCGCCGTCACAGAGCATGGATACTTCCGCATAGCCTTCCCAGGTCAAGCCCAATACGCCGGACTCAGGATAACAGAAAACAAAGCTGTCGTCCTCTATGTAAGGCTGAAGGAAATGCCCGCCCGTGAGTACCATATCCCGTTTGCCCGGAATGAAGGTCAGAACTTTACTCCCTTCTGATACGGCGACACTGCCATCCTCCTCCCGCCATTCGACCTGAAGTCCAAATGCTTCCGCCCATAGACGTACCGGCAAAAATACACGATTTTCCCTTAAAAGCGGTACAACTTCAAGTGGTATCGTCTTCTCCCCTTCCTGGGTAGTATGAGTCATTTGATAGGAACCTACCTGCATACATATTTGATGTTCGCCTCGGGAAAGCGTCACCTGCCGGCTGGCATGATCCCAGTCGACAAAAATACCGAAAGCTTCCGAAATCAAGCGGACTGTGTCATAGCTGCGATTATTCTCAATAAAGGGCGCCACATCAACTGTTTTTATAAAATCCTCTCCAAAGGCGACTTCCGTCGCAATGGAGCTTAGCATAAACAGAATGATCAAAATAATAAAACAAATTATGGTTTTCTTTCTTTTCATAGCATACGCTGTCCTCCACGTAATAGTTGCGATATCTAAAGTATAGCAGGCACTATTTCGTGTGACAAGCTCTTTTCTACATATGTTTAATAAAGTATGTCGATGACGATGTCTATTCAGAACCTACGATAAGGGCTGAGGGATAGCGTCCGGCAAGGCGGTAGGCGCTTTTGCAGGAAAGACACCAAATGGGCGCTAGTCTAAGCCATGGAAAAATCACGATGATTTTTCAGGCGATGGGAGCCACGGACGGCGACTCATCACCGGTATGGCGCAGGCAATTTGTCGTTTTGGTGTTTAACCTGCGTATAGCGCCGTGCCTGCCGGATGGTATCCCTCAGCCTTTGGAAGATTCTGGTTATGGAGTAACGCTTGACAATAAAAAATATACAACATATACTAAAAACGTCCAGTTCGTCTCCGAGTCTGAGTCCTAAGATGCGCTTCGCCCATAACCCAAACGGCGAAGCCTTAGGTGAATGTTACATGGGGCTCTGCCCCATACCCCGTCGGGATTCGCGCACATGTCGCTCATCCCTTCCGCTTTGCGGCGCTGCGATTCCGCAGCGTTAGTCCCTTTCGGACAAAAAAATCGTGTTTTAAATTGACTCATCAAGTCCGTAAGGTACTAATGGCCTTGCCTATGGATAAAGACCGATAGGGCCTTGAAGGAAACTTCAACGCCTCCCATTGCGGAAAGGAGAGTATGTAAAGGTGTATCATATACAGCTTTCCGCAGTGTCCGGGAGCTGTTTTTTTGTTGCTTATATACGAGAACCGAAGCGAAAGGAGTAGCGATGAATACACAAGAACCTGTATCCGGGACTAAGGATGCGAAACTGCATATTCTCTGTGCCGGCGTTTCCCTGATGCTGGTCCGGATGCTTAAGGACCAATGGGACGCGCTTCACCCCGAACTCCCGGCTGCTGTGAAACCGGCGGGTTCTGTAGATTTGATCCGCCTCTGCATCGCCGGCGAACCCTGCGATGTGCTGATATCCGCGGACGACGCCATCCTTCGCGACATGATGATGCCGCAATACGCGGAGGGCTATCATATCTGGGCCGGGAACAAGATTGTCGTAGTCGGCGAAGGTATCGGAACGGAGAATTGGGAAGAGAAACTGCTTGCTCCGGACGCTACGTTTAAGCATCATAACCCCTTCGGCGACCCCGGCGGCTATCGCGCCGTGATGGCGATGCTGCTGGCGGACGAATACAAACCCGGTTTATCGGAACGCCTATTGTACCATCCGGGGCATATCGGCATGGAGAAAAATCCGCCGCCTGGTAGTCAGAGGGAGGCGCAATACGAATTCACCTATTATTCCGGCGCGAAAGCCTCCGGAAAAAGCTTCGCGGAGCTTCCTGCGGTCATGGATCTCTCCGATACCAAGCTTGCCGACGTATACGCCCGCGTATGTTTCGCTGTAGACGACGAAAACACCGTGACCGCGACGCCGATCGCGCATGCCCTTACGATTCCGAAAACCGCCGTACATCAAGAAGCGGCAAAAGAATTTGCCGGAATGTTTCTTGCTCTTGACAAGGAAGCGGCGGGCTTCCTGCCCCGCGCAAGCGTGGTCGGGCGCGATCCCCTGCGCTGAACGAACCTTCGTTCAGCACAAGATTTGGATCCGTGCGGAACGTTTAATGAATCCATGCAAGGCTTACCCAAGAGGGCAAGGCATAGCGCAACGATTTGTGTTTATCTTTACAAAAAATATATTTGAGGAGGCACAAAGTAAATGGTGAATCGTCTGAAAAAAGGAGCCCTTATCTTCCTTGTCTTCGGTTTGATCCTCTCCCTGTCGGCAGCGATCCTTTCCGCTTCCGCAACAACAACCTGGGTCGCCCCCACAAGACCGATGGCAGTGGATCCGAACATCATCACCATCTCCGTGCGCGGCGCTGCCGAGACGCTGCCGCTGTTTCTGGGCGCCAACATGGTGACGGCCCGTGTGGATCAGAACCGCTTCCCCACCGACGGTACTGCAGAAGAGGTGTATGCGCGCGCCGTACAGTCTACCTTTCTGGGCATTGCCGGCGCCGGCGTCAATGCCAGCCCGGACCCGTATCTATGGAATTTCTTTTACAACACCTATGCGAAGGCAAACGATTTGCCTCTCACCGAAGACGCGATCCATCCCAACCAGCAAGGCGCTCCCACCATGGCCGACACAACAATCCTGCCGGAATACGGAACCGCGGGTTCCCTTGTGCGCCGTCCGGACATTATCCTGGGGATCAGCCCCGCGGCTTCCGGCGCTACCTATTCGGATCTGATTGCGGATTTGCCTGAGAATAAGGACAGCAATCCGAACAATAATTATAATCCCACGCTGATCGCCTATGTGCCGGACAACATTGGCACTATGATTCAGACGATGCATACAGTTGCCGCGGAAATGAACAAAATCTCAAGCGCGACCGGTAAAACCGGCCGCTACGGCGATCCGGCCCAAATCGCGATTGACTATGAGAATTTTGTAAGAGGCGTCCAATACTATGTCTTATCGGAAATAGAGAAAAACAATATTCCGAAAAAGACAATAGCCCTTATCGACCCTGCCGACTTAGGGGACGGTACCTTCAATGCTTATACCAGCCAGTTGTCTTCCGGCTCGGCGGCATTCACCCGCGGAGGCGAATACTCGGAACTGACTACCGTCAATATCGTAGATCAACTCGGTTTAGTTGAAGAAAACGGAACATATAAAATCACCGCGCAGCAATTGCTTGACGCCGATGTGATCTTCATTGCGGGCGCCCAGGGCGCGAGTATGACAAAAGACGAATTCATTACGATATTGGTGGATAAGTACAATATAGATGCGCAAGGCATCCGCGGCATTCCGATCTTTGACGCGTTTCCGGCTACCGTTTTTGGCGTTGTGATGAATTCCGTGGAAAACGCGATTGGCTTTCCGCTATTTCAAGGCTTTATTTATGCCGAAGAAATCAGCATCAACCCGGTTTACGCCGTTGCCTACTATTATGAGAAGTTCTATCATCTGACCAATGCCGAGGCGATTACCAACGTCATCGCCGCCAATTTCCAAAACGCCTCGCTGCCCTGGGGGATAACCACGAGCCTCAGCCAATACAGGGCGGCCGATTTCGAAGCGAAGCTTCTGCAAGGGAAGAATTTTTACGAAGCAAATGAAGCCCGGTTCAGGAACACCCTGGCAGCCTGGAATATCGGCAGAACCGCTGACGCAGGCCGGACAGGCGGCGACACGGCTATCACCGTGCTGCTCGACGGGCGAAGCCTTGCATTCGACGTACCGCCGCAGATCGTAAACGGAAGAACGATGGTTCCTCTCCGCGTCATATTTGAAGCGCTGGGCGCATCCGTCGAATGGGAGCCCGCAACGTCTACGGTTACCGCGAAAAAAGATGATACTGAGGTTGTTTTGGTCATCGGCGACGACAAACCTACGGTCAACGGGCAAACCGTAACCATCGACCAACCCGGGCTGATAGCCGACGGGCGCAGCCTTGTTCCCCTCCGCTTCGTCGGCGAGGTATTTGGCGCTGATGTAAACTGGGACCCTGCCGCCAGAACGGTTACCATTACGAACTGAACGCGTAGATAGAACGAGTTGGGTCTGTGACCTAATGAAGCGCATAAAAATATGCGTGAATGCGACAAACATGCAAAGGGGCATGTATCCCCTTTGCATGTTTACTACTTCAAGGAGAATCGTAATGCGCTCGTCTGCCTGCCGCTCCTGTATGGCTTCCCTGTTTTTCATATGGCTCTTTATCCTCTTAGCCGGCTGCCGTCCAAGCCCGGCTTTGGAGAGGCTTGTCTATACCCAGGACGCCGACGAACTGGCCGACAGTGATATCCGGCTCATCTCTTATCAGTACGATAGTCAGGAGGAAGCGGACAATATCAGCCCGCAGCAGGAGAACCTGGATTCTTCGGACAAACGGGATGTGCTGGAGAATCTCCCGGTATGGGATCGCGCCGGGCTTGTTCTGCGCGCCGCTTCCCGTGTGATGTTTGACCTGAACGCGGTTTCTGATTTCGATACGGAGCATGCTGTCCGTATAGAGCAGACGCCCCAGTAAGACAGCAGGAATCAACCGGAAGAAGAAGTGTTCAGCGAACTGGATCAAGGGGCAAATATTATGCAGGAGGAAGACAGCAAGCATATCGTGGACGCCTACGGCAACTATATTGCTTTGCCTTCGCAAATCAACAGGATCTCCGCGGTAGGGGAAATCGCGGGTTTGCTCCATATGCTGGGCGGAGGCCGGCGTATGGTCGCCACATCACAGAGTTTCGCCGAAAACCGGATTGCGCGTATGGTATTTGGGGAAGAAGCGGTTCTTGCCGCAAAAGCATTATGGCGTGACAGCGGCGCCGAGTGCCTGTCCGATGAAGAGTTTCACGTTCTACTGAGCCTAATCCCTGACGTCTGCATTGAAATCAGCGGGGAGGAAACGTTCAGCCGCGAACAGGTTGCGATGCTTCGGGAAGCCCATATCGCTTATGTCGTGTTGCCCCAATTGAATACGACGGAGAATATAAGCACAGCCATCAGCGTACTGGCGGATGTTTTAGGCGGCAGAGACAATCAAAATGAAATAGACGCACCGGAGCTGGCCGCCCAGTACGCTGCCTTTTGTGAGAAGATCATAGCGGATTTGGGGGAAAGGACGACGCGTTTCACCTATAATCATATTGATTTTGACAACGATAAATACAAGTATGGCGTGAAATATCTTCCGGAGAGCGAGCCGCCGGCTACCGGAAAGTACTCCATTTTTATCAACGAATGGGACAGCGCGGTCCACAGCCGTTTATACAGCGACGATAGAGTCACCCTTGCCGGAAGAGGAGCGGCGATTGCCTACAGCGGCTACTCCAACAGTCCTTTGAGCTATTATATGAGCATAGCCGGCGTGATCAATACACCGGCGATTTACCAGGATTATAATATTGAGTCGAAATGGTATGTCTCTCCCCTTTCCCCCACCACCAGAATCTTATCTTTTCTTGGCGGACACGGCGCCATCCAACCCACCGGCGCGGTATTGACGAAGGCCGGCAATACCATTTATCTGGGTTCAGCCGTATATCCGGCGATTATCGTGCCCAGCGAATATGTGAAGGAACGAATCCTTGCCGACCCTATCTGGAAATACTACGGACTAGCCACCTCCTCAAGCGGAATGAACCGGGATTACGGATTTTTGGACGAGGATGGCAGCATCATCAAATCGAACATCGTCGGCCCGTATGCTATTTATGTCAATCCGGCCGGCGTGGGAAGCTGGACCGGCGGTTCGGCGGAAAGTATACTCCAGGCTGTTTGGGTTGCCTGGAAATTTCAGGAGGCTTACACCGAAGCGGAAGTACAGGAATGGATTCGGGATTTTTATAGGGTGTTTTACCGCTATACGCTGAACGAAGAGGATATGGCGGTGATCCTGCGGGGCAGGGTAGAACTTCCTCCGGAAAACGAGGAGACGGACGAATCACGCCAGCCGTGACGGGGCGCGAACCGATGCAGACTTTGTACACTACTGACCGATAAGGGGTTGTGGCGGATAGTGGATAGCGGCAAAAAAGATAGCCTGCAAAGGGCCTTCAGCGACAGAATTCAGCTTAAGCTGGATATGGAGGAGAGGCTTTTCTTTAAAGACGAAGAACAACGCCGCAGGCAGTTGCAAAAACGGGCCGGCGCCCTTCTTGTCATGTCTGTCGGACTTCTGTTGCTCTTTGTGTTTTCCCTGTTTTTTGTAACCAATTTCCGTTATGGGACTTCCTTTACACTGGCGTCTTATCTGGGCGGCGTCCGCAATAGTATGAACGGTTTCTATAACTTTATCATAGGGCATACGGATACGGCGGGTACGCAGTTTATCTTCTTTCGCGCACTGATTGCGATTCTCGTCGGCGCGTCCTTGTCGTGCTGCGGCACAGTTTATCAAGGGGCCTTCCGCAACGCGCTTGCCTCCCCTTTGACGCTGGGGGTACAAGCCGGCGGAATCCTGATGGGCGTCCTGAGTATAGTCCTTTTCTCCGATCAGGGAAGCGTTGGCGCGATAAGCTTTCAAGATCTGCAAACACAGTACCAGGGGATGAGTATCTTCCAAAAGAGCATGCAATCGACCTTTATCCTGATCGGCGGGTTACTGTCCGTCTTTCTTGTTGTAGGCATTGCTACCATCGCCGGACGGGGAAAGGTCACTTCGCTGACCTTGATTCTTTGCGGCTTTGTTTTCAGTTCGTTGATCAGCAGCATCAGCGCTTTGATCGAATACTATATGCTGCTGTACTATTCCGCGAATGAACAGATCAACGCCATAAGGACGATGGTGATGGGCACGTTTAATAATGTCTTTACCTTCCGGCACCTGCTTTTGGTGGGTATCCCCATCCTGATTTGCCTCATGGCCATCCTTCTTCTGAGAAACCAATTCAATCTCCTGGTTTTCGGGGAAGACGATGCAAAGGCAATGGGTATGCGGGTAGGCCTTTTTCGCGGCCTCATGATCGGTATTTGTTCCGTCATCGTCGGGGTGACGCTTTCCTATTGCGGCCAGATGGGTTTTATCGGGTTGGTCGTACCCCATATCGCCAGATTGGCGGTAGGCCCGGATTTCAGATGGCTGATTCCCGCGTCTATGCTCATGGGCGGTATCGTGATGCTCCTGTCTTACAATGTCGCGGTAGCGGTGGGATATGCGGAGAACCTGAATGTGGTTACCAGCGTCGTATGCGGCCTCACTTTTCTGTTCTTTCTCATCATTTATAGGAGAAAAAGAAATGCGGACTGGGCTTGACAGGGATTTGCCTATGCGAAAGAAGCAAGAGCGGAGAAAAGCGGGGCGCGCTGTAATGGCGACGGGCGTCCTCTTTCTCGCGGTCTTTTGTTTTTCTTTATGCCAGAGGACTTCCCGGAGCGGTTTCGTAGCCCCGGCGGAAGTCCTGCGCAACCTGCTTACCTGGATCCGCTTCGAAGTAGCCAAAGCTTACAGCCTGCCTGTCTTTCCGGAAATAGAAAGGATGATCCGAAACGAACTGCCGCTGTACTATGAGACCTTATCCCGGTTCAGAATTACTGTCCTTACGATGATCGCCGGAGGGATGCTAGCGCTGGGGGGCGCCGTATACCAGTGCGCCTTTCGCAATCCGATCGCCGCGCCGTCTATACTTGGCGTGACCACCGGCGTCGATCTGGGCATTTTAGTTACCGTTCTGCAATACGGGCAGGCAGCCTATTCGGAAACACTGGCGCGCTACCGGTATTCCTACTTCTTTTCCCTGCTCATACTTTTATTTGTCCTGCTTGCCGGCAAGATCATCTCCGGGATAAAAAAACGGGCGGCCGTCACCGATATGCTATTGGTGGGCATGGTCCTCTCCCAAATTATCGGCGTTATCTATCGCTATTACGAATTCGAATCGGAGGCACAAATCCTGCTGACCCTTCGAAACCTGAGCGGAGGGATATACATCAATACAGATACCATTAGCTTCCTTTTCCTGGGGGCTGCCTTTATCGCCGGTTTTGTCCCCTTATTCTTGTTGCGCTTCAGCTTTAACGCGATTTGTTTTCCGGACGACGACGCCTATGCATTAGGCCTTCGACCGGGGCTGGTCCGGTATAGCGCGCTGCTATGCGCCACGTTGCTTGTCGTCTCCGCCATGATCCATGTCGGATCGGCAGGGGTAGGCATGCTCTCGCTGATCGTCCCGCATTTCTGCCGCTACTTTATCGGCGCCGACTTTAAGAAGCTGCTCTGGGGCTGCCTGGTCTACGGCGGTATCATCCTGCTGCTATGCCGCGCACTAAGCTCCATGATCAGCTTTGGTTTGTACGGCAGCCTGCCCCTTTCCACTGTGGTCAGCGTGTTGGCGGCGCCGGTCTTTGTGTCGATCCTGATGCAGCAAAGGAGGGGCTGGGAATGAAACTGGAACTGCGCAATGTGGACTGCGGCTACACCAAGGACCGGAAGATATTGGAGAATGTCAACTTTTCGGTGGAAAGCGGCGAGATATGCGTCTTACTCGGGCCAAACGGGGTAGGCAAAACCACGCTCTTCAAAAGTATCCTTCGTTTGCTTCCGCTCCAAGGGGGCCAGGTGTGCATTGATGGCGAAGACATCCTGAAATGGTCATTCCACAAACAAGCGGAATACTTAGCGTATGTTTCCCAATTTCACGTGCCGCCTTTTCCCTATGAAGCGATGGACGTGGTGTTGCTGGGCCGCTTGAACAGCGTCGGCTACTTCGGCCAGCCTACGAAAGACGATCATCAAATCGCGGAAGCCGCTATGGAGGATATGGGCGTGCTGCATCTGCGCAACCGGCCCTATACGGAAATCTCCGGCGGGGAAAGGCAGCTCGTAATGATTGCCAGGGCTTTGGCGCAGGAACCGTCCTTCCTGATTTTGGACGAACCGACCGCCAACCTGGATTATGGCAACATGGTTAAGGTGATCAATAAAATCAGGACGCTCAAGAGTAAAAACCTGGGGGTGATTATGACCACGCACTGGCCGGACCAGGCCTTTATGTGCGAATCCAAGGTGGCTTTATTGCAGACAGAAAATCCATTGTTATTTGGCGACTACATGGATATCGTGACGGAAAAAAACCTGCAAAGCGCCTATGGCGTACGGGTGAAAGTAGTGGAGTACTTTAATGAGGAAGGGCATATCGTGCGCCTTTGCTCGCCGGCATTCAGCAACTGACCGTAAGGAAGCAAAAAAAGGATAAACAGGAGGGAAAGCAGGATGTTAAAACCATTCGTAAACTGGGATGAAATCGCAGGTCTGGCCGCAAGGGGCCGCCGTATGCCTCCCAATGCCCGGCAGGGCGGGAGCGGCGCGCAGCGCGGCTCCTACGGCGCATGGGACGACTCGGCGGAGATGTACAATCAAATGGCGAAAATGGAAGCGATATTCACGCTGAATCAGATTGATTGCTTTGATACGACAAAGGACGATACCGTCCTGGATTGCGGCTGCGGTCCCGGCCGCATCACCGTACCCATGGCCAAACGGGCCAAAAGCGTGACGGCGCTGGATTCATCGCCGAAAATGCTGGAAATCTGCAGCAGCAATGCGAAAGCGGAAGGCTTGGACAATGTGATCCCGAAACTCCTGGACTTTGACGACATTGAGATCGGCAAAAATCTGGATCAGCACGATATTGTTATCTGCTCCCGGAGCGCCGGCTTGGGCGATCTGATCAAACTATCCGGCATGGCGAAAAAGTATGTGGTTACCGTTGGCTGGTCCCACGGCTACCCCAATATCCCCACCATCATCGGCAAACTGTTCGCGGGTATGGATGAAAATAAGGATCCGGACGCGGCGCCCACCATGCCGGAGACAGACAGGCGGCTGGGCAATAGCCTGATGTATAACAGAGTCTATGATATGGGCTTCAATCCCAATCTCAGGATTGTGGACGACGGCTTTACCAAAACCTTCTCAAACCGGGAAGAGGCGTATGCGGACTTACTGCGTTTACACGCGGTATACCATTTGGCGAATGGACCTGCGGCGGATCAGCTCGACATCTTTAGGGCCAATGTGGATCTGTTTCTCACAGACAATCCCGACGGAACGGTGACCTTTCTATCGAAAACAAAATCCGTGGTCATGTGGTGGGACCCGCAGCGGGAAATCTAGCGGAAGGGAAGGGATTTCATAGATATGGAAGCGAATCCGGCGGCGGTTTCCTCTGACAGGCAGTTAAGTATGACGGAAGTGACCGCTTCCTATGAGACAATGGGGAAAATCCTTGACAATATCGATACAGTCATCATCGGAAAAAGAAAGGTCGCCGAGCTTATCCTGCTCTCGCTGCTCTCCGGCGGCCATGTTCTGATCGAAGATATACCCGGCGTCGGGAAGACCAGCCTGGTTCATGCATTGGCGAGGTCGATCCACTGCGACTTTAAGCGAATCCAGTTTACGCCGGATATCATGCCCTCCGATGTGACCGGCTTTTCCCTCTATAATCAGAAAACGGGGGAATTTGAGTTCCGGCCCGGATCGATCATGAGCAACATCGTTTTAGCCGACGAGATTAACAGGGCTTCCGCCAAAACCCAGTCCAGTCTGCTGGAGGCAATGGAAGAAAAGCAGGTCACCATTGACGCCGAGACCTACGAACTGAGAGAGCCGTTCATGGTACTGGCGACCCAAAACCCCATCGAATCCTTTGGTACCTATCCCTTGCCGGAGGCGCAGATCGACCGCTTCCTGATTAAGATTGCGGTAGGCTATCCGCAATTTGAAGAAGAGGCGAGGGTGATCACCATGGCAAACAAGGCAAAAACCCTGAAAGCTGTGACCGGCGCAGACGAGGTCGTTGCCTTGCAGCAGCGGGCCGAGCAGGTCACGATAAGCCCGATGCTGATTCGGTACATCGTGGAACTGGTTACCGCGACCAGAAATCACCCCGACCTGGCGCTGGGCAGCAGTCCCCGGGGCGGCATCGCCTTGCACAAACTCAGTCGCGCGTATGCTCTCCTGCACGAAAGAGGCTATGTACTCCCGGATGACATTCAGTACCTGGCGCCCTTTGCCCTTGCCCATCGGGTGATGCTTACCCATGACGCGAAAACCATGAGAAAGACGCCCGGCGACATTATTCAGTCTATACTCAACACAGTGTTGGTCCCGGTAAGCGAAGATGCGCCGCGCCGCTAAGGTAACGATAATGCCGGCGCCACCGGGCAGGAAGCGGGAGAAGGATGAGGCCTAAGCGAGCCGGCTCTTCGCGAGCGATAAGAAAACCACCCAGGGATAAGGCGCCGAAAATGGACGGCGCCTATGGGAAAACCTTCGCAGCCAAAATGGCGGCGCTGCTTTTCGTATTGCTGTTCTGCTCGATTCCGGCGCTGTATGTGGGGGGCGAGTATGGCTATATACCTTTATTGGCAGTTGTGTTTGCTGTCGCCCTGTCGTTTTGTTACGCTTTGCTGTTGAGGCGCTTTGTTTCCTTTGGATCGCTTTCGGCGTTTTCCCGCTGTATCAGAGGGACGGAAATGGACTTCCAGGTGGAATTGCGCAACCGTTCTTTCCTTGTTTTCCCAAGAATGGAAGCGATCTTTTATGTTTCCGACCTGTTTGGGGACGTCGACTCGGTCAGCCGGGCGTCGCTCAGCCTTAGGCCTTATGAAACCAGAGCGTTTCAGTTTTCGGTCCATTTCGCGCATATCGGCGTGTACAGCGCGAGCCTGAAGCAAATCTATATCTATGATTTACTGAATATTTTCCGCTTCACCCTTCCGAACGACCAGGTATCCAAAATCGAGGTGAGTCCTCGTGTTCAGCTCCTATCGGATCTTGAGGTCAACGATACGGCGCTCTTTGAAAATCTGCAGTCGCGAATCGTTGCGCCGCTTGTGGGCATGGAGTATTCCAACGTGCGGGAATATGTCTATGGCGATCCTATAAAAAGGATACATTGGAAACTTTCCGCGCACACAAAAACGTATATGACGAAGATCCTGGAGAGCTATGGCGCCAGCGGAATTACGGTGCTTATGGATCTGGTCTCGCCCGCGTATGACGCGGAGACGATGATGTGCATGTTCGACGCGGTAGTGGAATCGGCTCTTTCGATCTGTTTTTTCGCGCACAATAGCGATATGGACTATGACCTGGTCTATTACGACAGGAACGGCGACAAGAAGCGCCGGATTCCGCAGGCGTTTTATGACGCTATGGATCTGATCGCGGAACTGCCTAGTATCACAGCCAATGGGCAAAGCTATGACGCGAATGCGCTGCTGATCGAGGAACGCAACGCGCTGTATGCGAAGAACAACCTTGCGCTTTGCACTGCCAATCTTACGGAAGATATCGTGAATTCCCTGCTTCTGAGTAAAAAGAGCGGCAGAAACAGCATACTATTTTATGTGATCCCCCCTCAAGTCTATGACCAGGAGAAGGCCTTGCTTCTCCGCCCGCTCAAAAGGCTGGAAGCGGCCAATGTCAAGGCTTATGTTTTTTCTTCTGCGGAAAATCTTCGCAAGACAGGCTAAACGGCCTTATCCGAAAGCGAGTTTGCGCATGCGGCACTATATCAAGAACAACATCTGGGATTTCTTCCTTTGTACGGTGATGATAACCGGCGTCTCCGTCAATGTTCTTCAGGGCTTTTATTTGCCGGCGCATTTGCAGACGAATGTGTCCGCCGCTGTGCTTTGCGCGTCGCTGATCTGCCTTGTCTTATTTGCCTGCGCTTATAATAACAAGACCATCGTTATCGGGTCGATCCTCATTCTCCTGGGTATTGCTCTTGTGATCGTAAACGTACAAACAAACGGGCTAATCCGTGCCTACGATGGAGACGCCGAATCGAATAGCGCTGTTTTCTACATCCTGACGGGATTTTTCTCCTTACTGGTTTTCCTGCTCTCGCGTACGCGAAAGGGCGCGGTCATGCTGTCTGTTTTGGGAATACTCTGCATTTGCGCCGTTGTTTTTATGGAATATGCCCATTTCTTCTCGGCGTATCTATCCTTTATCGGCGCGTCTTTATGTATGTGTTTTTATAGAAATTACCGCTATCATGCGCTACACTCCCATACGATCACGGTAGCGTTTGGCAGGTTTGCAGCTATTTCCGCCATAGCCGCCGCCACAATCCTGGGGTTCAGCGTTTTCGTCTCCGTTGCACTGATTCAGCCATTGAACCTGTCCACCTTGGAGTTGAAACCGATAGCACGTTACCTGTCGCTTGCTATCTCGGAGCAGAGTGAGGCTTCTTCCCGGCTCGTCCTTCCCGATGACGATATAAGGAGCAGCATCACCGACGACACAACGAAAACGTCGAACAATCCGGGATCGGAGGACAGCGAACAAACAGAGTATCAGGATGTAGCCCCCATCGATCAGGACAAGGACACTTCCACCCTGAACTTCTCCAATTGGGAAAACTTCCTATACGCCATTCGGTATACACGCAGAGAAAGGCCGCCGATTCTTTTCGTTATCCTGCCGTTTATTCTGTTTGCGTTCGCAATTTTTGCTAAGCTGAGCCAACGCAAATATTGGTTAAAGAGGACGCTGAAAAAAGACAAGAAACAGCAGGTCATAGCGTTTTATTTATATTATTTGAAGAAACTGGAGATCCTGAGTTATAAGCGCCAACCCTCTGACACCCCTTCTGTCTTTGCCGAAAAAATCCATGACAGAATCAAGACATTCACCGTCGGCAACGCGGACATCCTCAGTTTGACGAGTGTCTTCAATAAGGTCAATTATGGAGGGCTTGCCGTCAGCGATTCGGAATATGGTCTTTTTCTTGCGTTCCATAAAAGCTTTTACAGGAATTGCCGGGAGAAACTGGGGATCATCCGCTACGGGATGAAATTCTTTGCTTTGTAGTCGGTAGCTTATGTTATGCCGGACCTGACGCAGTCAGAGGGATAGCATCCGGCAGGCACGGCGCTAAACGCAGGTCAAACATTACAGTTATCCGTAGCCATAGCTAAGGCCACAGCTATGGCTTTTTGCTATGGCTTTTACCTTCACAGCTATGGCTTTTACCTCTTGACACGATGACAGGGGTCATGCTAAACTTTTCAACAAGCGTTATATTAAGTAAAG
>Ga0099364_10001290_pt1 | contig 41758 bp, 28 predicted proteins | sample TergutTh196P3_FD_73070 | JGI IMG/M metagenome (GOLD analysis project Ga0099364, IMG submission 73070) | Microcerotermes parvus P3 segment gut microbial communities from Pointe-Noire, Republic of the Congo - Th196 P3 | ecosystem: Host-associated > Arthropoda: Insects > Digestive system > Gut ...
CTTTGAAAACTTTCCAGCGGAAATTTAGAGTCAACGGGAACAATTCCGTCTCCCAGTTTTATAACTGCATCTACCTGAGTTCCGTTTTTAAAATTATACTTTATTGCATAATTTGCCCCGGGAAATATTTGTTTAAGGAGTTCTTCCAGAAGATATTCACCTAAATTACCGCGTAATTTTGGCGCCTGCAGTATATCCTGCAATGATGAAATATTTTTCCCAATATCCTGAATGTTTTTTGCAGTTGTTTCCAAAGACCCCAATTTCGTATGAATATCACTGATAATACGGTTTGAATCACCTAACTGTTTAGTAATGTTGCTTTGGCTGGTATTTAGACTCTGCCCCATCCAATTCATCATCTGATTAAGCTGATTTCCAAGCTGATGCTGCGTATCAACGAGAAGCTTTTGCTGCTGTGTCATTGAAGACTGCTGGCTTTCAAGCTGTTTTGTTTTTAATTCGTTCAATTCATTTTTTAGATCGAGCAATTGAGGGCTAAGATCGTTTGTTTTCTTTGTTAATAATTTAATAAGAATAAGAATTACAAGAAAAAATAAAACGGCAAATGCTGCTATAAAAAATATATCCATGTGAATCTCCAGAATCCTTAAAAATTTATATCTTTACGTAAGCTGCTCTTTAATAATGGAACAAAGTGTATTTTCATCTATTTTGACAATATCTTTTTCACGATTATAACTTTCAACGGAATCCGAAGCGTGGGCGGTATTTTTCATTACATCAGATCCAAACTCTTTCCTTATTGTGCCGTTAGGAGCGCTAAGCGGGTCTGTCGGGCCAAGCACATCACGGATTTTTTTTACCGCATTTTCCCCTTCGTATACCAGAATCATGCTTCTTACATCACCGGATTTGTCAAAATCTTCAGGGGGGCAATCTCTTCGTCTTTTGCCGCACATAAATTTTAAAATTTTTTCAAATTGATTTACAGCGCAGTCAATACCGACAGTTTCTGTAAGAGCCTTTACCGATTCTTTGCTTAAAGAAATTTTATATTCTTTTTCCAGAATTTCTTTCGCTTTTTGCCCGAATTCCGGAGCAAGTTTTTCTTTTAAAATAACTTCGACCGGGCTGTAAAATTTTACTGCCTGGGAAAGGGAGAAACGGAACGCTTTGATGCCCACAATTCTTAACCCAGTACGCGAGAACATATCAATTATTGCCCCTGGCCGGGAAGAGTTATGCGTCCAGTTGTCGGGCTTAATAATTGCCAGAGTGCGTTCAATTTTTGACGGATCGGGATATACCATATTTTGAACAATGTTTCCCTTCCCCTCAAGATGATTCATCATAAAAAGAAGATCTTCATCTGCCTCCTTTTGATTACGGGGAGTTAAAACTGCAGGTTCAAAATAACTTGGAACTTCTGGATTTTCCATTGAAAAAACGAGATCAGCGTAGGTATCTCTTATCGTTTCACCGGTTAATGCATCTACTTCAACATTATGGGAATATAAATGACCGCAGGCCGTTGTAAGCTGCTCGCAGGCATTTTCACCGCGAAAAAGAAGCAGTAAAGTACGGTGAGGGCGTCCGCCCGAGGGGGGCAAGTTGGTTTCAACATAATCTGCAAGCAGCATTACCTGATTTTGCGGCGAACGGAAGCGCATGGTTGCAGCATAATCTTTGGCAAATTTTTCATCGGGCGCAAACATCTGGGCGCCAACCAGTTCCAGTTCTGTTCTGGAAATAAGCCGTGATAAAACACCTCCGGTTCTGCTTTTGGCAATAGTGTATGGTGTTACTAATACATAAGATAAACTTTTACTCATTATGGTATTTTAATAACAAATTAATTTTTTATCAAGTTCTTATTTTCTTCTTTATTAAATGGAGAGTTATTGACAAAAAATTAAAGTAATCTGATATACTCATCCCATGCAGGAAAAGATAATCATCCTTGGCGCTGGTATTATGCAGGGCCCGGTAATTAAAATCGCTAAAGAATTAGGTTTCTATACCATCGCAGTAGACGGCGACTCAAATGCTGTAAATGCCGAAATTGCGGATCAATTTGAAAAGATTGACCTTAAAGACAAAGAAGGCATCGAAACTTTGGCCCGCTCAATACAAGAAGACGGAGGGAATCTTGGCATTATGACCGCTGGAACAGACTTTTCCGCATCGGTGGCATGGACGGCTGAAAGGCTTGGGCTGCAGGGCATTCCTTATGAGACTGCATTAAATGCTTCGGACAAAATCCGTATGAGGACATGTTTCAAAAAAGCCGGCCTCCCCTCCCCTGCTTTTATTTCCATAAGCGGCAATACAGCAGCCCTGCCTGCAAATATGCCAGGGAATTTTCCGCTGGTTATAAAACCGGTGGATAACATGGGGGGCAGGGGCTGCCGGCTGGCTAATTCAACAGAAGAATGTTATGTGTCAATTGCAGACGCATTGAGGTTTTCCCGTTCAGGCAGGGTAATTGTAGAAACATTCCTCGACGGGCCGGAATTTTCCATCGATGCGATTATCTGCAACGGGGAAATAACAATTTGCGGCCTTGCAGACAGGAATATTTGCTTCCCGCCTTATTTTATAGAAATGGGCCATACAATGCCTACCAAACATCCGGTTATAGAACAGGAGGCAATATTAGAAATTTTCTGCAAGGGTGTCCGCTCCCTGGGGCTGGCAGACAAAGGGAATATCGGCGCCGCAAAAGGCGATATTAAATTAGGCCCCGGCGGCCCTATGATTGGTGAAATAGCGGCAAGGCTGTCAGGCGGGTATATGTCCGGCTGGACGTACCCTTATGCCTCCGGGGCAGTGCCTATAAAAGCGGCAATACTTATCGCCCTGGGCAAAAAACCCCAGGGGCTTAGGCCCTTAAAAACATGGACCAGCGCCGAAAGGGCTTTTATATCGGTTCCAGGAACCGTAAAAGAAATAACCGGCCTTGAAGATGCCAGGAATATGCCATTTGTCAAGGATTTATTTTTACGGGCTAATGCAGGGAGCAAAGTTGATTTCCCCAGAAATAACGTAAGCAAATGCGGCAATATAATAAGCGCGGCGCCCGGCCGGGAGGCGGCAACGGAAGCAGCCGAAAAAGCCGCCCGTTCAATCCTTATACGCCTTGCCCCCAATTCCCCGGAAACAGAGGCTTTTCTTTCTGCCCCTTTACAAAAGGCCTTTCCGCCCGATGCTTTTAAGGTAAATGAAAAAATCAAGGAACTGCTCTCAGAACTGCCGGAAACTGCCATTTTACAGGACGATAAGCCCGAAAACTTCTATATAGTGTCATTCCCTGAATTTGCGGCTTTGGGGCTTTCAGATTATGCCGGGCGCACCCTGCCCGAAAATCTGGACGCAATAAGAAAGCTTACAGGCCTTTCTTTGCCGGAAATTCATGCAAAAAACCTAAAATATACCGATAATAATAATAAGAGTCTCCTTGGAAAATCGTTTTGGAAAGCTCTAATCCGGGGCGCTTACCAGGGGGCGGTATATTATTATGATTGTCTGCGAAGGAATAATGAAACAAATATATAGGACGCTTTTTTTGCTTTTTTTCATGGCAGGGCAGATCTTTGCGCAAAATGCAAGTCAAAAGCAGATTCTTACCCTGGATGAAACATTGAATTTTCTTCTTTCGGATAAATCTGTAAAAAAAGAATTCCGTTGGGATCCCCTGTTTCAGGAAGGTTCTTTTTTTATCGAAGGCCATTTTGGTAATTTTTCCACTTCATCTTCGGCCGGGAAAAACGGCTTGTTCATGCTTGGCAGGGACATATACGATGTGCCGCTTCCGTATACGGGGAACGGGGAATTATTGTTCCCCCTGCAGTTTGTAAATATTGTACATCGGGCATTTGAGCAAAAAATTACCGAGGACAGCACCCGTTACAGGGTAGCGGCAATTATTATTGACCCGGGCCACGGGGGCAGCGATCCCGGCGCTACTGCTGACATGACACTCAGAGGGAGAAAAGTTACGCTTAACGATAAGGACTTTGCCTTAAAGGCTTCATTGTTTTTAAGGAATCTGCTGGTGCAAAAATATCCCGACAAACGCATTCTTATGACGAGGGACAGAGACATTAAAGTTGAACTTCCTGAAAGGGCAAAATTTGCAAATTCCATAAAAGTTAAAGATAACGAAGCTGTTCTTTATGTTTCGATACATGCCAATGCCCATGATAATAAAAACGCGCGCGGCCTTGAAGTATTTTATTTAAGCCCCGAACTAAGGCGGAATGTGCTTGATGCTTCGAAAATTCAGGAATCAAGGGATATCCATGGCGTATTAAATATCTTAATGGAAGAAGCTATTATCACAGAAAGTATCAGGTTGGCAGAATCAGTCTTAGACAGCCTTGAAAAGGAAATGAAAAATATCATGCCCTCGCGAGGGCTTAAAAACGACAGGTTTTATGTAATACGCGAAAGCCTTATGCCTGCTGTTTTAATTGAACTGGGTTTTTTAACCAACCTCGAAGACGCTATGATCTTAACAGATGATGCACTCTTGAATAAAATGTCTACGGCGATATATAAAGGAATAGTTGATTATATTAATGTTTTTGAAAGTTTAGGAGGATTCATATTCACGCCTTGAATAATTTTAAAAATAAAATAGAACCGGTTTTTTCTTTTCTCCGTAAATATCAGAAATGGCTGCTGCTGGTTCTTTTAATTGCCTTGGCATCAATCGCATTCCTCGATTATTATTTTTCGGGGTATGAAAGAAGAACCTTTATTTTCTATAATTATGAAGACGGCTCTGTTGTTCTTGAGGAAAGGATGCTAAAACGCGCAGATTCAAAGGAAAATGACCTTGTTATGTATGCCGAAGAAACGCTTATGGGGCCTATAAATACGGATTCCCTTCCGCTTTTTCCCAAAAACACCAGGCTTGAATCCTTAATGTACAGGGATAATATCGTATATTTAAATTTATCAGAGGATGCCGCTATTGCGCCGTCTGAAGGAGGAGATGTATATAAAAACCTAAAAACCTTTGATTCCGGCATAAGAAGGAATTTTCCTTATGTTTCTGATATCCGGTTTTTTATTGCCGGAAATGCTGTAAGCACGGATACAGACCCTAAGTAAAATATTTTGAAAAAAAAAGGGGTTTTTCTGCATTTCCCTGTTGACAAAAGTGCGGAAATTCATTAAATTTTTAACAAGCTAGAATTTAAACAATGAAATTATTGAAAGGAGCTTTACATGAAAAAAGCGCTAATTTTTGTAGCCATCGTATCTTTAATGGCTGGATCCGTGTTTGCCGAAGAAGCAATTCTTATTGACTTCGGTTTATTAGTAGCGGACGAATTTGTTGCAGTAGGTCTGGATGATGAGGACGATACGCCTAATCAAAATGCCCACACCTTGATGGACTACTCAAGTGTCCGGTTCGGCAGTTCTTTTACCCAAGAACAAAAAGATGTTATGAAAACTTCGCTTGCCATTGCAAACTGGGAAGTAGAACTGGCATCATCTGCCAAAACCGTTACCAACATGAGTTTAAGCTATACCAGGGAAGCAAATTCCAGGCAATTTGGTACTGTTATGGGTGTCAGGGTACATTTCCCTGTAGAACCCCACAACTCATGGGCTATTATTAAACCGCCGTTTGAGATTCCTGCATTTGAACCTCTCGAAGAAGGCGATGGTATTAGCTCTACCAGCCGTTTTGAAGAAGGTTATGGCGTAATTAAAAACGTCGGAACCATTAAGTCAATTGCGGTTAATGTTTATGGATTGAATTTCCCTCACGGTCTTTCAACCATCGTTTTTGACGGAAACGGCACCAAGAAATCCATGTTTATGGGTTATTTGGATTTTGACGGATGGGGAGAACTTATCTGGAACAACCCTGCTTACATTCAGGAAGTACGGAATCGCGACCTTCGTTTATTCCCCCTCTACCCGGAAAGCATGCCTTTTGTAAAATTCGCAGGCTTCCTGCTTCAGCGTGATGCAGCCACAGTCGGCGGCAATTTTATCACCTACTTTAAAGATGTAAAAGTCATTTACGACAAAGCAGTTCTTGACACAGATCGCGATATTGATGATGAAAGCCTCTGGCGCATTATCCAGGATCGTGAAACTGCAAGAAAACTTTGGGAAATGGAAAGGTTCGGACAGAGCCAGGTACTTCGTTATCTGGATGCCCGCAAACAAGCAACAGAGAGTACATTTACTCCCTCTGGAACTCAGGACCAGGACCAATAGTTCAGTTTTAACAAAATCTGCATAAGAGGAAGCTGCTTGAGAATTACTTGATTTTCAAGCAGCTTTTTTAATATGAAGGAAGATAAAAATTACATTCCAGATAAAAAAACTCTTCTAAAAACATTCGAGGCAGGGGAGGAGTCAAGGTACAATATAGCAAAAAGTATCGAGGCTCGTATGGAAAAGGCATTTTCTTTACTTCATTCACCACCTACAATTAAGTTACGTTTAAAAAAATTCCCAAGCTATTATAGAAAATATATCCTTATGCTAAAAAACGGCATTCAAAAACCGCAAATTACGGACATGATCGGCATAAGGGTTATATGCCCTTTCAATGAAGATTTACAGGAAGCGGAAAAAATAATCAATGAACAGTTTGAGGTTAATGAGCGGGATGTTAAGGGGAATTCTGATTTTAAGGAATTTGGATACGAATCAACTCATTTATTAATAAAAATTCCAGATGAGATTCTAAAGGCTCATGGGCAAAGCTGCTGTAAAGTGGCAGAGGTTCAAATACGCACTATTTTACAGGATGCATGGGCTGAAGTAGAACATGAATTGTTTTATAAAACTGAGTTTAACCCCATCGATATGCCGATGAAGCGAAAACTTGCCGCTGTTAATGCAAGCCTGTCTCTTGCCGACTGGATATTTCAGGAAATTCGTAATTACCAAAAACAGTTAAACAGCCAATTGGGAAAAAAAAGAGATATCTTTCATCAAAAAATTGAAGAAAAAACCGATGCCCTGCTGTTTGCTAATACTTATGCGCAAAAGATAAGTAAGCCGCTAAGTTCTGTAACTGATGTAAAAGACATTTCCCGTGACGACCTTCTTCTTATGGCGCTTGTTGCCCAAAATGAAAACCGTTTTGAAGAAGCCATTATTATGTACAGCCGCATATTGGAATTAAAACCGGAAGGCAATATCAGTTCGCTTATTTACACTCACCGGGGAATGGCATACTTTGCAGAATCCAAATATAAAGAAGCAATAGCCGATTTTTCCCTTGCCCTTAAACAGGATGAAAATTCATACAAGGCCGCCTATTACAGGGGTGTAGTAAAATCTGTTCTTAAACTTTACTCCGAGGCTATTGACGATTACAATTTATCGCTTGAAATAAACCCGTATCAGGTTTATTGCCTTTTAAGGCGCGGGCAGGCATATTACCACATAGGAGACTATCCGCAGGCGCTCTCAGATTGCGAAGCTTGTCTTTCACTGGAACCAAACAACAAAACAATACAAAAATTTCTTGCTTTATTAAAAGATAAGTTAAAAATGTAAAATCCATCTCCAGGGGGAGTCGAACCCCCGCTATCGGACTGAAAACCCGATGTCCTAACCACTAGACGATGGAGACATACTGTTATATATAAACTTACTAAAAAAATAAAAAATTGTCAAGCGAGGCTCTTGCAAAAATTTCAGGTTTTCAATTACTTCTTGCCTAAACTTTTGGTCAGCTTTTTAATTTTTTTTATCGCTTGAAAGGCAGGCTGAATTTGAGCTGAAATATCGGACAGGCTTTTTTCGGAATTTTTATAAAAGATATACCTGTTGTTTTGTAAACCCTTAAGAATATCAGCCTGGTTTTGAATAAGCATAACAAGCGGCTTGCCGATTATATTTATCATTCCTAAAAAAAACATTATGTCAGGGTCTTGTCCATGAACATCGGCAATAATTAAAGAAGCGTTGTAAATGTCCAACAGTTCTTTATCAAAAGATGTTTTTGAATCAAGAATATCTTTAAGGTGCTTGACTTTAACTTTGTGTTTTTCAGCCAATGGCAAAACATAAGAAGAGAATATTTTTTCTGAAAGCGGATTTTTAGACGCAAGGTATAGAATATCGTATTTTACTCTTGTTCTTTGGTTTGACGGAAGGCTTAACTCCGAACCCAATGTTTCTAAAAGCTGGCTGGCTTTTAAATTGATGACAGGGCAAAGAGAGAATTTTCCTCCTGCTTCATTGTTTAATATTTTTAAACAAACTGTAACACATTCATCACATATAAAAATATCGTTTGGCCCGGCAATTAATAAGCCTATGGTCTCGGCGTTTTTTCCGCAAAATGAACAGCATTTTTTTACTGTTTTAGATTGTGCGGGTTTTTTAACTTCTTTTTTGGTTTTTTTTACAGGCATTTTTTTCTCCTTGGTTAATTTTTTATAGTGCCGGAAACAGCACCTTCCATAGTAACATCATCGGTTTCAAGGTCTACCCTTATTCGATCGGCCCTGAATTCATCATCCTTTTTAAACACAACCGGAAAACCGGAAAGGTCTAAAAGTTTTTCGTTACGGCGGTAAATGGCATACTGGGAACGGCATACCATATCGTCTTTAAACAAGCGCACGGATATTTGAAAAACTGTAATTTCGGCCTTGTCGTCATATTCAATAAAAGTGCCTTTGGCTACAATGTCATTTTCCCTGTCTTCCAGAGTCGAGTTGCCTTCCAACCGGGCAATTTTCAAATTACGGTCGTAGCGCAATCTGTCGGTAAAAAAGAGTATGTTTTTTTCTTCTTCCATTCCCCAGACATTACCAATACAATCAATAAATTGGTTGTTATCACCTTGTATTTCAATGCGGTTTGCCTTCAAGAGCAGGTTGTCCGAGCGAACTTCGGCGTTTCCGGTTAAAATGATTGTTTCCCTGCCTATAGCTTTTGTGCCTGTCATATTATCGGCTTTAAATGTAAAAGTGTCGGCGGCTGCGATTATGCAAAAGTTAAGAAAAAAACATAAAATTAAAAATCTGCTTTTAAGGATCATTCAGCGGCATCCTCCGAAGTTTCTTCATCCTCATTTTCTTCTTCTTCCGCATCTTCTTCTTCATCATCTTCCTGGATAAATGTTCCGCTTACGCCGCTGGTAAACTCCCATGTACGCTCTCTTGCATTTGCAGAAAAACCAGTGCCGGTAAAAGCTGTGCCGTCTTCCTGAAAAATTGAAACTTCTTCATTTTCTCCGCCTGTAAGCGTTCTATCGTTATCTTTCCATTCAAGCCACTTTGTTTCGATGGAAATGTCTTCTGAATCAATGTCGATTCGGACCCCGTCATCCAGGCGCAAATCCCCGGAATCAATTTCCATGGACGCGCTGCCCGCTCTTCCGTAAGCATTTACATCCTGGCCGCTGTTTCCAAACTGTTCAAAAGAAAAATTATAAAGGTCCATTATACGCCGGGTTTCATACCGTTCAACTTTCTCCGCCAAAACCCTTGCTTGAGGGTCGGCGGAACGCATACGCACATACTCAACATTTTCCATCACAATATCAGGGATACTTTTGTCGTCGCTTTCTTGATCTCCGTAGTTAAAGGTGCAGGAAAGAGAAATTAAAAATGAGAAGGCAAGGACAAAAATAAATCTGTTCATATAATTAATTATAGCAGAAAAAAAGAGTTTGTCGATAGGAGATTCATATAAACTGATACGGAAAAAGTCCTGCCATGTACAAAGGCACAGATATAAGCCCCTTGTCATTGCCGTAAGGTTTAAGCGAAATGCGCGCGGCGTGTTTGGGTTTGAATTTTTCCCTGTATACGGCAAGGCTTTGCGCTTTTGTATTATCAGAAGATTTTACCTCAAGGGGGATAATTTCATTTTTATACTGTAAAAGAAAATCCACCTCGGCTATGCCGGAATCGTTGACCCAGTAGAATATTGGCAGGTTGCCATGGGCTTTTAGTTCCTGAAGCACATACTGTTCAGTTAAGGCACCTTTAAAATCTGCAAATAAATTATTGCCTGGCATCATTAATGTTGATATATCAATCTGGGTTTTTGCAGATAAAAGGCCGACATCGTTCATATACAGTTTAAAATATTCCCTGTTTGCGCTGCGTAAAAGCGGAATTTGCGGATTCGATACTCTGTTTACCTTGTGTACCAGGCCTGTGCTTACAAGCCAGTGCATGGCATTTTCAAATTCGGCAGCGCGGGCGCCTGTTTTAATTTCTTTGTAAATAAACTTTTTCTTTTCTCTGGAAAGATGGGCGGGAATGGAATCCCATAACATATGCACCTTGGGTATATTTACGGCGTTTATATGCTTTGAAAAATCATTGCTGTAATTGTTTAAAATTTGTTCCTGAACATTGCGCGTTTTCCTATAGTCGCCTGATTCGGCAAAGGTTTTAACCGCTTCGGGCATTCCGCCCACGACAAGATACTCTTTAAGTTTTTCTATAAGCAAACCGGCGGATATGTCAATTGGCGCCTTTTCGAGCTTTTCCCGCATTGTTTCGGCAAGCATCCTGTATCCGGTTGCTTCCAAAAATTCAGTAAATGTCAGGGGATACAATGTTAGTTCGTTTACCTGCCCTACAGGAAATTTTCCGCTTGCAATGCCCAAAAAACTTCCGGCAGCGGCAATATGGTATTGCGGCGCAGCTTCGTTAAAATATTTAAGGCTGTCTTTTGCCCTTTGACATTCCTGTATTTCATCAAATATAAACAGGGTATTTGCTGTATCAAATTTTTTGTCAAAGTAAAGCTCAAGACCTTTAATTATTTCTGTTGGTGAAATATTGTCTTCAAAATACTTATGAATTTTCCTGTCTGTATCAAAGTTTAAATATACAGTCTGTTTAAATTCATTTTTGCCGAATTCGTTCAAAAGCCATGTTTTGCCCACCTGCCGGACACCGTAAAGTATCAGCGGTTTGCGGTTATTTGAGGCTTTCCATTCAAGCAGTTCTTTGTACAATAAACGGTTGAGTGTTGTATCATATTCCATGTATTAAATTATATTAAATATTTACACTTATTGCAACCGAAAAGTGTAAATAATCACACTTATTGCAACCGAAAAGTGTAAGTAATCGCACTTATTGCAACCGAAAAGTGTAAATAATCACACTTATTGGTTGCAATAAGTGTGATTATTGTTACTGTTCCGGATAAATCGGTTTTTGGATTCCGCCCGGTTCTCCGTCACGGGGCATAATTTCCCTCCAAACCACCCAGTCAATTTCATATTCAACAGGCGGGGCATCATCTTGAAAGATGGCGGCACTTGTACTTGGAGGGCTGTTAACAAAGGATAAATCGAAAATCAGATAAAAATCCTGGTCGAAAGGCTTGGGCTTAGGCAATTCGCCGTTGAAACCGCCGGAATTTGAATAAGCATCCCATTGGCTTTCTTTTATAGTGTAGGTTAATACATCATCAATATAAAACCTAAATTCGATTCTTTCCCCGTCATAGTCCCACTCTAGACAGTATACATGCCAATCGCCCGCGTCCGAGCCGCCTGGTATGCCGTTTATTATATCCGCATATATATAATCGTCTCCGTCATAACTTGCCAGCAGCCCTCCGCCGGTAGGTGATCTTGAAGAAGTTAAAGTTATCCAAGTTTGCCCGTTTTGGGTAGCGCTTTCGGCGCGCCTGTGAATGTTGGAGAACATCCGGCTTGGAAGGCTGCCCATTATATTCATAATGTCAATCTCGCCGCTTCTCGGCCAGCCTCCGTAGACACTGTCTGCCGGCATCATCCAGAATGAAGGAAACAAGCTCTGTAAATTAGTTGGGTTTTCAGCATACCCGCCTTCAATTAATTTGTTACAAATCCTTATCTTGGCTTCGATTTTGCCGTAGGTTGAAGCAAATTTATCTCTAGTCCAAAATTTTCCGCTGGTAAAATCGCGGTTGGCTATAGACTGCTTTTTCATGGTGATTACCGCTTTGCGGTTGCCAGGTATTTCATCACAGTCAACGATGCGGATATTATCACTTTGGTAATATGCACGTAGAGTGCTCCCAAAGCCTCCTTCGGCTAAATCGTAACCCCACTTGGTACTGTCGAGTATATTGTTGTTTGCAGCATCGCCTGTAGAAAAATCATCGTAGAACCTGTAAAGGTCTGTGCGGGCGGCATACCCGAGATCGCCTGGTTCAAGCCTTGGCGGAACATAATCTGGATCCGGTAAAAAATTCCCCAGATAATGCCCGTCTCCAACTGCCTTGATAGAAAATTGGGGTTGATCGGAAACAAGCTCCCCTTCCAGCGTCCATGAAACAAAAATCTCGTGTGTTTCGGAACGGTCTTCGGCAGTAAAGTTTATTAATGTATTGTAGGGATATTTTCCGTTCTCGTCCGCATCGGCCTCAATTGTCCCGTTTTCTACGGTGATGGTATAAGGCCCGCCTGTTATTAACGGATCCGGATCAGGGCTGTCTTCCGGGTCTGTCCCAGGGCAGCCGGAAATCAATAAAACCAGCGGTAAAGCCAGCATAACTACAAAAAGTCTTTTTAACTTTCTCATAAATGCCTCCAAATATAAAATTCAAAAAAAGTCCGCAGATTTTTAAACTTTTAAAACCGCAAAGTGCGCTAAGAAACGCAAAGTTTTAGTACGAAAATCCTCGAATTCCCTTTGCGATCTTTGCGTACTTTGCGGTTAATTATTGTGCATCATTTTTTTAAAGTTACCTGCCTACTGTTCCGGATAAATAGGCTTTTGGATTCCGCCCGGTTCCCCGTCACGGGGCATAATTTCCCTCCAGACCACCCAGTCAATTTCATATTCTATAGGCGGCGCATCTTCTTGAAATATGGCGGCGTCTTCAGGAACTCTGTTCCCTGTGCCGTTAGGAACCCTGTTGCCGTCAAAATTTCCGCCAAGGGCAAAATTGAAAATAATATAGAAATCCTGATCGAAAGGCTTGGGTTTAGGCAATTCTCCGTTGAAACCGCCAGTGTTAGTGTAAGCTCTCCAGTGGTTTTCTCTTATCGTATAGGTTAAAATATCATCAACATAATATCTAAACTCGATTTGTTCTCCCGGTTCTCTTTCTTCGTCATAGTCCCACTCTATGCAGTATACGTGCCAATCGCCTGCGGTTGAACCGCCGGGTATGCCGTTTTCTATATCCGCATATCTAAAATCGCCTCCTTCATAACTTGCCAACAAAGGTTCGCCTGTGATGACCGATGTGCCGGTGGGCGATCTTTGAGATGAACCCATACTTACCCAAGTTTGACCGTTACTCTCAGAGTTTCCAGCCCGCCTGTGAATGGTGGAGTTCATCTGGCGCGGATGACGGCCTCTGATTTCCATGATGTCAATCTCGCCGCTTCTAGGCCATCCGCCGTAGAGGCTGTTCGCCGGCATCATCCAGAAGGCCGGCCATAAACCCTGCATATTAGCTGTATTTTCATGATAACCTGCCTCAATCAATTTGTTCCACATCCTTACCCTGGTTTCAATTTTGCCGTAGGTCGAAGCAAAACCAGGATCCCCGCGTCCGCCGTCCGTGCCAGGGCTGGTAATAGGCCTTGACCAAAATTTACCGCTGGTAAAGTTGCGCGAATTGCCTCCGGGTTCGCCCAGGCCTTCGTTTGATCTCTGCTCTCTCCTCATTGTGATCACTAATATCCGGTTCCCCGGAGTTTCTTCACAATCTACAAAACGTATATTATCGCGGTGATAATATTGTATTTCGTCATTTCCAAAGCCGGTGCCGCGCTCGTCGTATCCCCATTTTGTACTGTCAAGCCACTGGGGGTTGGCAGCATCGCCTTTAGAAAAATCGTCGTAGAACCTGTATAAGTCCGTGCGTGCCATATAACCGGGGTCGCCGGGCTCCAGTCTAGGCCGAACGGCATTGGGATCTGGTTCAAAATTCGCAATATAATGCCCGTCTTTATCTGCCCTAAACGAATATGTTGTTGCTCTTGATACAACTTCCCCGTCTAGCGTCCACGAAACAAATAGCTCGTAGCTTGCACTGCGATTTTCCGCTATCAGCCTGATAGCGGAATTGTGCGGATATTTTCCATCCTCGTCTGCCGTGGCCTCAATTGTCCCGTTTTCTACGGTGATGGTATAGGGGCCGTCTGTTATAATAGGATCCGGCTCGTCCGGGTCCGGGTCTGGCCCAGGGCAACCGGAAATCAATAAGGCCAACGGTAAGGCCAGCATAATAACAAATAGTTTTTTAAACTTTTTCATGTAATCCTCCAAAGATTATATTTTTATTTTCAAAGCCCATCAGTCATAAATAGGCTTTTGAATTCCGCCCGGCTCCCCGTCACGGGGCATAATTTCCCTCCAGACCACCCAGTCAATTTCATATTCTACTGGCGGGGCATCTTCGGCAAATATGGCTGCGTCTGCCGGAATATTGTTACCTGAACCGTTAGGAACCCTGTTGCCGTCAAAATTTCCGCCAAGGGCAAAGTTGAAAATAACATAGAAATCCCTGTCAAAAGGTTTAGGTTTTGGTAATGCGCCGTTGAAACCGCCGGAATCCGAGAAAGCATTCCAGTGGCTTTCTTTTACTGTATAGGTTAAAATATCATCAACATACCACCTAAATTCGATTTGTTCTCCCTCAGGTCTTTCTTCGTCATAATCCCATTCTATACAATATACGTGCCAATCGCTGGCGTTCGAACCGCCGGGTATGCCGTTTTCTATGTCGGCATACCTAAAATCGCCTCCTTCATAACTTGCCAGCAAAGGCTCGCCTGTGATGGTTGATGTACCGGTGGGCGATCTTTGAGCTGAACCCATGGTTACCCAAGTTTGACCGTTACTGGAGGGGCCGCCTGCCCGCCTGTGAATGGTGGAGTTCATCTGGCGGGGCATACGGCCCCTGATTTCCATGATGTCAATCTCGCCGCTTCTAGGCCAGCCGCCGTAGGAGCTGGATGCCGGCATCATCCAAAAGGCCGGCCATAAGCCCTGTGTATTATTTGTGTTTTCAGTTAAACCTGCTTCATGCACTTTGTGCCACATCCTAATTTTGGCTTCAATTTTGCCGTAGGTCGATGCAAAATTATTTCTGGACCAAAATTTCCCGCTGGTAAAATTACGGGTGCCCATATTTTGCCTTTTCATGGTCATTACAACTTTGCGGTTGCCCGGTATTTCATCACAATCAACAATACGGATATTATCACGGGTATAGTATTGAATTTCATCGTTCCCAAAACCGCCGCCGCCTTCGTCGTAAGCCCATTTAGTTCTGTCGAGCATATTGTTGTCGGCAGCATCGCCTTTAGAAAAATCGTCGTAGAACCTGTATAATACAGGATGGTTTTTAAATTCGGGGTCGCCGGGTTCCAGTAAAGGCGGGACATAATTTGGATCTATATCAAAATTTGCAACATAATGCCCATCTTTAGTTACCCTGATAGTATGTTCAGGTCTGTCAGATAATAACATGCCGTCTAGCGTCCATGAAACAAAAACATGGTAGATATTGGAACGGTCATCGGCAATAAACTTTATTATTGCATTTTGCAGATATTTTCCGTCTTCGTCTGTATCTCCTTCAATTATCCCATTTTCTACAGTAATCGTATATCTTGGTTCACCGGTTTCAAGCTTAAGTGTTCTTGTAGCAGCCACTGACTGAAAGCCCTCTTCTATGGAAGCAACTTTTATGGTGATGCTTGTCTGTGTTTCATTCTCGGCAACAGTCAAAACGCCGGTATCTGAGATGCTTGTTCCTTCAGCATGGTCTGTGCTTGTTATGGACCAGTCAAGGTCTTCACTTGCGCCGTTTTCTGCCACGACAACCACAGTAAATTGCAGTGTGCTGCCGTTTTCAAATGTTACAGCATTGCCTGTAGGGCTAAAGGTAACGCTCTTAACTACCGGAGCGCTATTTTCCAGCACTTTTATCGTAATGGTATCTCTTTTGGTTTGATCCGCGGTTGAAGTTGCGGTAACCTTTAGTTCGGCATTATCAGCTTCAGTTGCAGCGATTTTTAATACGCCGCCGCTTAGTGTTGTTCCCGCAGAACCGCCGATAAGCGACCATGTAACTGATCTTGCCGCGATGTTTTCAACAACTACAGCAGCGGTAAATGTCAGCGTGTCGCCTTTGCTGGCGTTAATTACTGCGGTTACAGGACTCCCATAGCGTAAAACGGAAACGCTAGTTACTGTTCCCCGCACGTTTTCTCCCGGGTCTGGCCCAGGGCAGCCGGAAATCAATAAGGCCAGCGGTAAGGCCAGCATAATAACAAATAGTTTTTTAAACTTTTTCATGTAATCCTCCAAAGATTATATCTTTATTTTCAAAGCCCGTCATAAATAGGTTTTTGAATTCCGCCAGGTTCCCCGTCACGGGGCATAATTTCCCTCCAGACCACCCAGTCAATTTCATATTCTATAGGCGGCGCATCCGCGGCAAATATGGGAGCATCCGCAGGAACTTGGTTGTTGTTTGCAACATCGCCGGCGGCATTGGCAGGAGTCCTGTTTCCGTCAAAATTTCCGCCAAGTGCCAAGTTGAATATGGGGTAGAAATTTCGGTTGAAAGGTGCAGGCTTTACTAATTCGGTACCTCCCTGGTATGCCCTCCATTGGCTTTCGTTTATTGTTAAGTATAAAACATCATCGACATAGTATCTAAAAGTAATTATCCCGTTAACATATTCCCATTCCACTGTATAAATATGCCATTCGCCGGCATGAGAGTCGGCAGGAATGCCGTTTACTGTGTCGGCATAAAAATAATCGTTTGAGTAACCGCTGTTCGTCGAATTAGAATACCGTACCAGAGAATTCCCTGTAGTAGTCGTGCTTCCCGTATTCATTCTGACCCATGTTTCCCCGCCGCCGCCAGAACTCGGTCTGCGGTGGATTGTGGCGTTCATCTGTGCAGGGAAACGCCCTCTTACTTCCATTATATCAATCTCCCCGCTTGTAGGCCAGCCGCCGTAGTCGCTATTTCTAGGCATCATCCAAAAAGCTGGCCACAAGCCCGCCATAAACCTCGATCCGGCGGTAACGGAAACTACTGAATCTAAGCCCGCGTCAAATACTTTCTTAAACAGCCTTATTCGGGCTTCGATTTTACCGTAAGTCGAGGAAAAACCGGGTCCTCCTGCGGGGCCATGCGTGGTAGTGCCGGGTCTTGCCCAAAATTTTCCGCTGGTAAAATTACGGCTGCCCATATTTTGCCTCTTCAAGGTCATAACAACTTTTCGGTTGCCGGGAATTTCATCGCAGTCTACAATACGGACATTGTCGCGGTGGTAATATTGCAATTCGTTATTTCCAAAGCCGCCGCCGCCTTCGTCATAGCCCCATTTAGTTAAGTCAAGCATATTGTTGTCGGAAGCGTCGCCGACAGAAAAATCGTCGTAGAACCTGTATAGATCTGTTCGTGCGGCAAAACTGGGGTCGCCGGGTTCCGGCACCAGTGGTTCATAATTGGGGTCTCTTATAAAATTCGCAATATAATGCCCGTCCCTAAGCGCCTTTAGGGAATATTGCGCATCATTGGATACAACCGTACCGTCAAGCGTCCATGAAACAAAGAGCTGGTGGATTGCGCTGCGATCATCAGCGCTAAGCCATATTAAAGAATCCTGCGGATATTGCCCGTTTTTGTCTACCGTGCCATTGATTGTCCCGTTTTGTACAGTGATGGTATATCTTTCATAATTAGGATCATTTTCAAAATTTGCAACATAATGCCCGTCTTTAAGCGCCCTTAGGGAATACTGCATGGTATTGGATACAACTTCACCGTCAAGCGTCCATGAAACAAAGTTTTCGCGGGTTTCGCTGCGGTCTTCCGCAATAAGCCATAATAAAGAATTATGCGGATATTGTCCATTTTCGTCTGTAGCGCCATCGATTATTCCGTTTTCTACAGTGATGGTATATTTTTCTTGTACAATCAATTTTACCGTAACCGTATCTCTTTTGTCAGGATCCGCGGTCGAAGACGCCGTAACTGTTATCACGGCATCTTCAGCTTCAGTTGCAGCGATTCTTAGAGCGCCGGTGTTTATTGTTGTTGCGGCTGATGCGCCTTCAATCGACCAGTCAACTGTATTTGCAACATTGCCCTGAACAACAACTTCTGCAGAAAATACCAGATTATCGCCCTTAAAGGCATTTATGTCCCCAGTTACAGGATTTCCGCCCCGTAAAATAGTAACGCTTATTACCGTGCCTCCCGGTTCTGCTTCAGGGCAGTTGGAAATTAATAAAGCAAGCGGTAATGCCAGTATAAGTCCGAGTAGTCTTTTTAACTTTTTCATGCAATCCTCCAAGATATTATTTTATTTTGATCATATTATAGCCTTTTTAAATTAATTTTTCAATACTTTTATTGCCCTAAATTATAAAAAATGAGTCTGAAACACCGGACGGCACAAAATTGCCCGAAATTGTCCCCGCCTTTGTGCTGCCCGGCCTTGAAATTGATGTTAACGGGATTTTCTAAACCGAACACCGCTTGGTAAAAATAACAAAAAAAAGGCAAATCACTACATTAAATGCTTTACATTTAATTGACAATATGGTACTATTTTTAAAATAATTTTTTAAGGAGTAAGTATATGAAAAAAATCCTAGTATTTGTTTTATTATCCGTATTATGTGCGGCGGTTTTTACGGGCTGTACCCGCAGCGATTCCGATACCGTTAAAGTAGATGTGTTTTGGTTCACCTACAGCGACACCTATTTGACCGCTGTAAGAAATGCTATGTTGGAGCAGGCAAAGGAAATGCCGCATTTAAGGGTTGTAATGCACGACTGTGAAAGCAACCAAACCGTGCAGACCCAGAAAATACAAACGGCGATAACACAGGGAACAAACCTGCTGGTTGTCAACATTGTAACAACGGGGTCAGAAGATGCATCCATGACCATTGTTAATCTGGCAAGGGCAGCCGATCTGCCTATAGTTTTCTTTAACCGAGAAGTTTCCAACAATGTAATTGATTCTTATGAAAAGGCCTGTTTTGTAGGCACCGATGCAGACGAAGCCGGTATAATGTTGGGCGAGGCTATTGCACAATTCCTGCTTGCCCCCGAAAACTGGGCAGACGGCAAATCTATTTACGACCTGAACGGCGATAATCAAATTAATTATGTTATGTTCCGCGGCGAACACGGCAATGCAGAAGCTTTCGGCAGGACCAAATATTCAATTGAGACAGCCAATGCAGAACTTGCCGACAGCGGCTTGAGGCTGGCCCCGTCTCCGGCGAATCAAACCAGCACCCAGTATGAAAATGACGGTATAAGCAACTTCTTCCTTTACGGGAACTGGAGGTCGGACGAAGCGACCAACCTTATGGGTACTGCTTTATCGGCTCACTCCCTGACCAACGGCGCAATCGAAATGATCATTGCCAATAACGATGATATGGCGTTAGGAGCAATTGAAGCTATAAGGGCAAGGGGCTTTAATACTGGCAGGGAAGATGCCGGTTATATTCCGGTATTCGGTGTTGATGCAACCACAGTTGCAGTAGAAGCCATCCGTGCAGGCAGAATGACAAGCACCGTTTTACAGGATGCAGAAGGAATGGCAGCGACCATACTGTTTTTGGCAAACAATATTGCTGAAGGCGAGGAATTATTCTCCAATACCGAGGGCTTTAATATTGACGAAGGGACAAGAAAAATTCGCGTGCCTTACGATATAGTAAATTAGTGTAATTTTAAAATATTTGGAAAAAGGTTTTTTTGTGGATAATTACCTGTTGCAGATGATTGGAATAAGCAAATCGTTCCCGGGAGTAAAGGCGCTGGATAATGTCAGCCTTAATGTTAGGGCAGGGACAATACATTCGCTTATGGGCGAAAACGGCGCCGGTAAATCTACCTTAATGAAATGCCTGTTTGGGATATACAGCGCCGACAGCGGTGTTTTTATTCTTGACGGCAAAGAGGTCAGCTTTTCCAACACAAAACAAGCCATGGAAAGCGGCGTGTCTATGGTGCATCAGGAACTTAACCAGGTGCATACCCGCAATGTTATGGAAAATATCTGGCTGGGGCGTTTCCCGGGCGCCCCTCCCTTCTATGTAAATCACAAGAAGATGTATAAGGATACGCTGGATATTTTTATGGATCTGAATATCTTTATTGATCCAAAAGCCATAATAAGCAGCTTGTCCGTGTCTCAGCGCCAAATGGTAGAAATTGCCAAGGCTGTTTCCCTTAACAGTAAAATTTTGGTTTTTGATGAACCAACTTCATCGCTTACAGATACCGAAACAGAGCATCTGTTCCGTATAATAAACAACCTGAAAAACCGCGGCTGCGGGATTGTCTATATATCCCACCGTATGAATGAAATTTTCAGGATATCCGATGATATTACTGTTATGAGGGACGGCAAACTGGTAAATACATCGCCCGCATCCGAACTTACAATGGATAAAATTATTACCATGATGGTAGGGCGCGAGTTGAACAATGTATTTCCGCCAAAAGACAATGTGCCGGGGGATGTGGTCTTTAAGGTCGAAGGGCTTACAGCCATGTACCGTAACCTAAAAGACATTTCTTTTGATTTGCGCAAGGGGGAAATACTGGGGATAGCCGGCCTTGTAGGGGCAGGGCGCACCGAGCTATTAGAAGGGATTTTCGGCCTGGTAACATTAAAATCGGGCAAAATATTCAAAAACGGGCAGGAGATAAAACTTGGGAAACCAAAGCTCGCCATGAAACACGGTCTGGCCCTGGTCACAGAAGAGCGGCGTTCCAATGGAATTTTCGGCATACTCAATATTCGCAGTAATGTTGTTATAGCAAATATAAAAAAATATAAACGCTTTAAAATTTACATAAGCGGAAAAAAAATGAGCATCGACACGGACTGGGCAATTAAGGCCTTAAGGATAAAAACGCCCAGCCAAAGAACCCTGATACGTTCCCTGTCCGGCGGCAACCAGCAAAAAGCCATTTTCGGGCGCTGGATGCTTACTAACCCAAGCGTGCTGCTTTTAGACGAACCGACACGAGGTATAGATGTAGGCGCAAAGTACGAAATTTACCAGCTTATGATAGATCTTGCAAAACAGGGACATTCCATTATAATGGTATCAGGCGAGCTTCCTGAACTTTTGGGAACCTGCGACAGAATAATGGTAATGTCCGGGGGTTATAATACAGGAGTTGTTGATGCAAAAACAGCAACTCAGGAAGAAATAATGACTTTGGCGGCAAAACATGCTTAAGCGCCAATTACAATTGATAAAATGTTAAGGGGATAGGTATGAAGAAAAAAGCTCTGCTTACGCGTTTTACAGATTCTTTAAAACTTCGCTTGCAGAATTATAACGAGCTTGATAAAAAAGATAAGCTTAGAAGATGGGGCGATTTTTTTGTTAAGAACGCCATTTACATAATAATCGGCATTGTGGTTATCTATGTGCAGGTTTACAGCATACAGAACAATTTTAACAATACTTTTCTGTCTTTTACGGCTATCATGGATATTCTGCAGCGTGCTGCATCGGGGCTTTTCCTTGCCTTGGGTGTCGGCGGTATAATAGTTCTTACAGGAACGGACTTGTCGGCGGGCAGGATAATGGGGTTAACAGCCTGTATCTGCGCCTCGCTTTTGCAAATGCCTCTTGAACAGTATGCTGCAAAGATGTTTCCAACCCTTGGCGTACCGCCGATTATCTTGGTGCTTTTTCTTTCAATGGCAATTGGCGGAGCTTTCGGCGCTTTTAACGGTTTTTGCACGGCAAAATTCAAGTTGCACCCGTTTATTGTCACCCTTGCAACATCGCTTATTGTTTACGGGCTGGTGCTTATTTATGTACAGCTTGGGACAAACGGCGGCGGCCCCATATCCGGCTTAACCGATGAATATAAGGATGTGGTCAAGCACACGGTGAATATCGGGGGTACGGCAATCCCGCTGTTTGTGTTTTATGCAATAGCGGCTGCAATAGTAATGTGGTTTATATGGAACAAGACAACTTTAGGAAAAAATATGTATGCGGTAGGGGCTAACCCCGAAGCTGCCAATGTTTCCGGAATCTCCGTTCTAAAAACTACGATTATTGTTTTTACGATGGCAGGCATACTCTACGGCATTTCCGGTTTTATTGAAGCAGCCCGTATAGGTTCTAACGGCCCTATGACCGGTCTTAACATGGAACTGGATGCCATTGCCGCATGCGTCATAGGCGGTGTAAGTTTTACAGGCGGTGTAGGAAAAATAAGCGGCATAGTTACCGGTGTAATTCTTTTACAGGTTATCAGCGTTGCCCTGCAATGGCTGGGCATTTCCGGTGACATTCAGTTCATTATCAAAGGTTTAATAATACTTGTTGCAGTAGCCATAGATATGCGAAAATATATGGCAAAAAAATAAAAGAACAAACGAGAAGGAGTTTTTATGAAAAAGAAAAATTTAAAACTGTTTATGGCATTGGCAGTAGTTGCCTTGCTAACAATTGCCGGAGGGAACCTTTTCGCGGCCCCGTATTTTTTTATATCGCCGCAAAAACAGGCAACGGCTAATCAGTACTATGGCGATGCGGATAACTTTATCAGCCCCCTCTACTTTAAAGATATGGAATTTAGCAAATGGTTTGGTGTTGTTTCTTTTCAGACCGAAGAATTCGAAAAACATTCCGGAGCTACAGAAATGATTCAGGTTGGTCTTGCCGCCAAGTTTGGAAACATTTATACAGCGCTGTACTATGGCGGGAACACAATGGCAAGGCCCACAGATACCTATGCCGTAAATAGGGAAGGAAGAAGGAGCTACCCGGATTTTCCTGCGCTTTATAACCTTGATGGTACTACGCCTAAATTGCCCCATAATGAAGGCGCAGTACTTATAGGCGTTAATGATATGGGTTTTAGGCTTTCTTATGTTCATGAACACCGTAAACATAATTTTAAAAATATAGATATTGGCAATGTCCTATATTCAACTTATCTTAATGAATATGGGCATATAAATCCCGAAATAGCATGGGGAATGACAAGAGACTTGATTCCCGGCAGAGGCCTAACACCGCATATATATGTCGATATGGACTTTTTCCGTGATTATTACAAGTATAATACTCAAGCCACAGTGGGAGAAGTAATAGGCCGTTCAAACAATGAATTTAATCTTGGGCTTACCGTGGCATCAGGCGGTGTTACTTTATTTGAAAAAAACAACTTTAATATTGGCTTGGATCTTTGGTATACTATGGGTTTGGGTTTTATTAATAATGAGTATCAACATGAAGGTCAAGTTAGAAAGTACAAGGGATATTATAGCGGTAGTATAAATGATATGGCAGAAATAACCGGCATAAACAATCACAATATTACTCCGTATCTCTATGCCTACTGGGACAATGAAAAGATTGCATTGTCGGCAGAACTTGGTTTAGACTTTGGTTTTGGCGGTTATAAGGAATCTGACATGCAAATGAACTCAGCCGGTACGCTTGAAAAAGACGGCCCTGAAACCAAATACTCGCTTTTTTCATTTATCCCAACGCTTGATTTGGGTTTACAATGGACTGTAGTACCCGAAAAATTCTTCATCAATGTCGGTTCCAGCATAGGATTCTTCGATTTAGAGTTAAACAAAGTAACTATAGACGAAGACAAAATTGTTCATAATGTATTTGAAGGAGCCTATACAAGACTAATGCTGGGCTTTAATATTAATCCGACAATAAATTTGGGTTTTCAGGCAATGGCCGGGGTTGACATTGATACCAACAATATCAGCACATTCAGGACAACCGGCGAAGGTCTTGCTGTTTTCTCAAAAATTATGGCTACGTTGAAGTTCTAGGCATTGCCTTAAAGGAGTCATATTATGAAGAAGTTAATGACAGCGGCGGCTGTTTTTATCTTGCTGACAGCAGGGAATTTACAAGCGGCTCCGCAGTATATATCAATTTCTCCTCAAAACGATGCTACATTAGGCAGATTTGAAAGCGATGCAGATTATTATAATAATGTACGAAATTATAATAATATGGATTTTGCCAAATGGTGGGGCGTTGTTTCATACCAAAGGCAGAGATTGGAAAGCCCGCATCTTGCACAGCTTGGTTTTGCCGCGCGCATAGGCAATCTCTTTACAAGTTTTTCCTACAGAGGAAACGGCTTTTTGGAATTTGGCAGTATGAGCGGGGGCACTAACATAAATACTTATAACGAACAAACAATAGATGGAAGAACATGGAAGATTTTCAGTGCTTCTCCGGAACTTGACACGGGTTATCTTAATTCCGGTGGTTACCGTAATGAAGCCCATATGATGTTTGGGATTGCCGATATGGGTTTCCTGATTTATTACGCATCAAATTTTCAAAAAAACAATCAGGAAGATTATGCTATTTCAACCGGCGGTTCGAATTTATCGTATTATAAAAGTTACAGTGAACAATATGGATCAATTAACCCAGGCATAATCTGGGGAATGACCAAAGAAATAATACCGGGAAGGGGTGTCAAACCGCAGGTAAACATTGACCTGGATTTTAGAAGGTTTAACAAATTACGGGAAGATTTTTGGGATCCCGAAAATCCCGACTATGACGATATTAAAGGAAAACAAATCGACAGATCGGAGAACGTTTTTGTTCCAAGCATTGATCTTGGGTTGTACGGTTTTAACTTGTTCAGCAAAAACAATTTTAGCTTAGGCATGGATATTTCTTACGGCTTAAAATTGTTCTTCTATAAAAACGATTACAGTTACGAGAATGATCGTGGATATTTTGAAGTTAATACCCTTAAAGGAGGCTATGTATACGGTCTTTCTATGGCAAGGGAGATTAAAGAAAGAGAGCATACAATTACCCCTTTCCTTGGCGCAAGCTGGAAGGGAGACAGGCTAGGGCTTGTTGGAAGAATAGGCCTGCCTATGACTATCCATAGAACAGATCAAGCCACATTGAGAATTTTAACGGACGGCACGGGCAGCCTTCAAAAACACGGCACCAGTCAAGATATAACTGAATTTAGTTTTATTCCCAGGTTTGAATTGGCAATGCAGTGGGAAATTATTCCAAGCAGGCTCTCCTTGAATGCTGGCGCCCGGCTTAGGGTTTTTTTAGCTGAAATAAAAAGTGAAGACAGAAAGGCGTTTAATAACGGTGAAGAGAATCCTGATGATGACTATAATGAAATTTTCAAGGAAAACCGGTTTAACACAGCCGGCACCAACTTATACATAGGTCTTACTTTTAACATTACCAAAAACCTGGAATTACAGGCGGCTATGGGGGTAGACAGCGGTAATAACCTTAATGTGTTTGGCACTAATTTTACTAGCGGTACCTCAGACTCAGGCAGTTCGGGAGGCTTAATTAATTTTGGCAATATTTTATTGGCATTAAAATTTTAATAAAGCGGGAGCGTATGCCCCTGCATAAAAGTTTTTTTTAAGGAGAAGATATGAAAAAAATTTTATCGTTATTAATTACAGCATCTTTGCTGTTGTTTTTGGCATCATGCCCGGATCCGATAGACCCGCGGCAGGAAAGTTCAATTACCAATCGTGTTATACGCGGGGTGACAGTTCCGCAAACTTATGCAAGAGCTGTAACGGCTATTGCAAATGATGTGCAATTCACAGGTACGGTAACATGGAATCCTACCCCAACAGGGGGGCTTTTTCAGCCGGAAACACCTTATACGGCAACTATTAACCTTACACCTACAGCACTCTATACAGTACAAGGGGTAGGGAATAATTTCTTTACCGTTGCAGGAGCAACTGCAACCAATCCGCCTAATTCTGGTACTATTACTGCAGTATTCCCTGCAACCGGCGGCACTGATGTTCAAATCGATCAAATTGTAATAACGCCTCCGGTGGCAAACGGAATCCCTGATAGGGAACTAGACCGGGGCCAGTATAAAATTAATATTGCATGGAGTCCTACAATCCCGCAGGGAGGAACCTTTGGCAATGGGGTAATTTACACCGCATCAATAACGCTTGTACCCAGCCACCCCGCCTTAAACCTTATAGTATCTCCTGATATACAGGTACAAGGCGCTGCCGAAACAAGCTATAATAGTTCAACTGGTATTATAACCGCAACATACCCTCCTTCTTTAGTGGGCCAGGGATGGGCAGCTGAAGCTAATGTTACTCATTCCAGGCAGCCGACACTTTTCAGTGCCGAAACATCCAAGATTACATTTACATTTAGCACTGCTCCGGCCAACCTTATAGCAAGCAATATAACAATAACTAATATCGACGGAGCTGTAACCAAAGGAGGCTTAACCAGAGAAGGCAATACTTATGTCCTTGAAGTAAGCGATGTAAAAACGGGGAATATACGAATAAGCATAGCCGCCGGCGGTGTTGAGCCTGATCCTAAAACAATAGGTGTTTACGGCGAACAGGACCTAAGGGATATTTTAAATGCAATGAGCAGGCAACAGAGAGCCAATCAGATGATACAGGATGACCGGCAGAGGGCAGACAGCTCCGGAGCTTTTCCATGGGGTTCAATGCTTGGGAATGCGTGGTTTGCGCCTAATGCAGCTACTGGCGGCAATACCGTTCAAGGATGGACCAACAGGCTAAACAGGCTTATGGACCGCAGCCCTGTTATAGATGTAAACGGAGTTCCTACGCTTGTACCGGCTGTTTACGGAATTGACGCCGTACACGGACACCACAATCTGGCTCATGCAATAATGCTTCCTCATCAGGTCGGGTTGGGCGCTATTGCCACCGGCGATATGGAAAAGGGAATAACTGCCGCCTACGAATCAGGGCGGATAACCGCAGAAGAATTAATGGCAACCAATATACGCTGGACCTTTAGCCCCTGCGGCGGTGTTGCAGAAAACAATCGTTGGGGCAGGGCTTATGAAACTTACGGCCGCGATCTGGAAACAGTTACCAATCTTGTACTGGCAAATGTCCGAGGTCTTCAGGATCATGGAGTAGGCGCATGTATAAAACATTGGGTTGGAGAAGGGCAAGCTCGTGGAAACAATCCAAACAATAATTCAGGTAACCGGGATATTAGTCCCATAACGCCCGAAAGGTTTTTGGAGATTGCAAGCGTATATGAAACGGCATATGAAACATGGTCAATTATGCCCTCGTATCTTGGCGTAAATATTGAAGGTTCTGAAATTTTCTCAGGCAATATAGAAATGCATAGACACAAACCTTCATTGCAAGACTATTTTAAAGATGAAGTAGGCTGGAACGGCATGGTTATAGGCGACTATAGATGGCATAGATGGGGTAATTCACCGAACCCGAATTCAATAAATGCCGGTGTAGATTGCGTAATGTCGGCTGAAAGATCTACAGATTACTTAACTGATGAAAGAAATACTATATTGAACGAGTGTACAGATGAACGTATTAATGATGCGGTAATGCGGATGCTCAGATTTAAGAAAAGGCTTGGATTGTTTGACGAGCCTAAGATTGCAGGCCCTGGTGTAATTCGCAAAGACGAAAATGTAAGGATAGCGCGCGAAGCTGCTGCCGACTCCATGGTACTGTTAAGGAATAAAAATGACCTTATCCAAAAGATTCAAGCCCGTGAATTTACAAACATTATGGTAGCGGGACGGGCTTCTGAAGGTGATATAGGCCGTGCTTATCAATGCGGCGGCTGGACAATTGGCTGGCAGGGCGGAGCAGGTGATATAAGACAAGACGGTGTCCTTCTGGTAACTGCTGTTACAGTACACGAGGGTATAGATGCGGTTAAAGGTTCGGATATAACGGTTACAAGCTCTCCGGCAGGAAATGCGCCGGGAAACTTCGATTTAATAATTGCAGTTTTAGCAGAAACGCCTTATTCAGAAAGTCAAGGCGATGTTCCAAATGAATGGGGTAGAGGAGGTTTGATACTTGGTCCTGACCAGACCATGCTAAACAATGTTTACGCAAAACAACAGGCGAATCCTAATACCAAGATACTTGTTGTTATGTTTACAGGGCGGCCAATTGCCTTTACATCAAATACAGGCAATGCAAATAATAATACTACCGCGGTAAATAATACAGAATATCTAAACTGGGACGGCCTAATTGCCGCATGGCTTCCCGGCGACAGGGGAGGAGAAGCACTTGCAGATCTCCTGTTTACCGACCGCGAATTTGTCGGTAAGACGCCCCAGCCTTGGCATAGAGGTATCGAAGATGTCGGACCTTTAGTTTATCCCTACGGGCATGGTTTAAGGAAGAGCGACCCAATAGACACGGATCCAGGTTTGCCGTGAAACTAACTTAAGCGACTAATTTTTAAACCAGCACCTAAATTTTAGGTGCTGGTTTTTTTTTGCCATCCTTGTCACTAATTCATAACATTGCTACAATACATTTATTATGGAGAACATCGAAGAAAGGCTGGAAAAACTAGGTGTTTCTGTGCCTGAAATTTTACTGCCTGTCGGGGCGGATTTGGAAAAATGGGCTGTTATCGCCTGCGATCAATTTACCCACAATAGAGGCTATTGGGAAAAAGTTAAGGAAAGCACGCAGGGAACGCCGTCCGCAGGAGAGCTGATCCTGCCGGAAGTTTATCTTAATGACGGCGATTGTACCTTGCGGATAGACCGTATTCACAGTACCATGCGCCAATACCTGGAGGCAAGCGTTTTTAACAATCCTCGCCGCGGCTTTATCTACATTGAACGCGACACTCCGTATAATTTTTGCCGCAGGGGCTTAATCGCTGCAATTGACCTTGAAAAGTACGATTGGCAGCCGCAGTCCCGCCCCTTAATACGCTCTACCGAAGGCACAGTTCCCGAACGGCTGCCCGTGCGTATGGACATACGAAGAGGCGCCCCTTTGGAAATTCCCCATGTGCTTTTGCTTATAAACGATGCTGCAGACAGCCTTCTAAAGGAATTGGGTGAACGGGCAAAAAAATCCACGCCTTTATACCAGGGGAATTTAATGTTTAATTCCGGCAGCATAAAGGGCTGGCTTGTAGATAACATGGAGGACTGGGGCTTTTTGGCCTTAAGTCTTGAAGAGTTAGCTGCAATAATACCGCCTGCGAAGCCGTTTCTTTTTGCTGTAGGCGATGGGAATCATTCTCTGGCCGCTGCAAAGGAGGTATGGGAGGAATACAAACAGAGGGCCATAGGAGAAACCGGCAAATACGATCCCTCTCACCCCTGCCGCTATGCCTTAGTCGAAATTGAAAACATCCATGATCCGGCAATTAAATTTGAACCTATACACCGCATTGTGTACGGCGCAGGCATGGACAAGATGCTCGGTATACTGCGCGGCCTGCCGGGTTTTTCAAGCCGTGTTATTGAAGAACGCTCTTTGCTGGCAGAATTGACCAAAGAAAAAATAAAGGGAAACCGCTTTGGCATAAGCTCCGGCGGCTCTTACTCTCTTGTAGAAACAAGCGCATCTGGTGTTTCCGCTGCCTGCCTGCAGCCTTTGCTTGACAAGGCAATTGCCGAGGACAATTCACTTGACATAGACTATATACACGGCGAAGATGAATTATTTTCTCTTGCCGCATCTGCAGATAAAAAAAACTGCGGTATATTTTTGCCGCCTGTCCGTAAAGCCGGTTTTTTTAAAACAATAGACACAGGCGGCCCTTTGCCAAAAAAAAGTTTTTCTATGGGAGAGGCCGTTGAAAAACGTTTTTATATTGAATGTAGGAGAATAGGAATATGAGAGGAATACTAATTGCAGGCAATGAATCTGCTTTGTTAAATTATCTTGGGGCAGAAGCGGCAAGGCGCTCAGAATCTTATGCCCTCGCTGTTATAAAAAACAGGCTTTCAGGCGGGAATCAAATTATCGATAACACGGAAATTAACGGCAGCAAATCTTTGGTCTCGATTGAATGGAATCCCTATAGCCCTATTTCTGCCGGCACTTTGGTTTTGGCTGCGGAAAATACCCTTGACAATATAAGCGAGGCGATCCTTGTCTGCAATCCGCCTTCGGTCCGCTGCGCTGCGGCAGAAATAAAAATCGTTGATGTAGAAACGCTGGTAAATGATCATATCAAAGGATGGTTTTACCTTATAAAAGAATTGGCCTGTAAGTTCAGGGAAAAAGGAGACGGGACTTTGGTTCTTGTTTTTCCGGAATACGCTGCGGCAGGCAAGGATGACATTGCCGACCATTTAGGCACTGCGGCCCTTGCCTCATTTAAGGCATTAACACTCGGCCTTCTTTCTGCATCTTCTTCTGAACCCTATCTTACAATGGGTTTTTCCGGTGTTTGTGCCGGGGATGAAGCAGGTTTTGCTTCTTTTATTTTTAAGCAAATTGATGAAAAAAACCGCCGCAACGACGGCAAGCTTCATAAATACGGCAAGACAGGCTTCTTTAGGTAGCCTTCCCTTTAGGGTGTATTTTGCGAATTAAATATTCTTAATCTGGGTATTCATTTCTAGATTTCTTAGGCTATAATTGTCATACGTAAGGAGTTTAGATTATGTTTGTAAGAAAATTTGCCTTTAGCTTCTTTATTTTACTCATATTCCTAATGAGCGGGCTAAATGCTCAAAATGCGTATCCTGGCGGGGATTATTGGTCGCTGGATGCGGGACTTGGAATAAGCAATATTCGTGTAGTTCGTGTAAAAGGAATATCGTATCAGGCTGTTATAGACCCAAAATTGTGGCTTACACCGGCTTTAATGATCGGAAGCAAGGCAGGAATAAGTTATAGCCTAGATACCGGCGATTCAAATTTATCAAATATACTTACCTTTGAAGGGCAGGTTTATGTCAGATGGAATTTCCTGCGTCTTGGCCGCAATCCGGAAAAACTTTTTAAATTATTTTTACAGGGCGGCCTGGGCCTGGTAGCGACATACAGGGGAAGGGAAAACCCTTTTGACGATCCAAAAGTTACCCGGGGTTCTTTAATGGCGGATGGTGCGTTAGGTGTTACCATACCTTTAACCGCAAAATGGCATCTTGAACCCCAAGTCCGCGGAGGTTACCCGCATCTTTATGGCGCTGCCTTAACATTTGGGTATAAATTCCCTCTGCCTAAAAAGACCGAATTTTCGACCAGAACTGAATATGTTTCTGTAATAAGAACCCTTCCGCCAAATGAAATTATCAAAATGGTTTCGATTTCTGCGGTTGAGTATATCCTTTTTGGACCGGACATTGGCAGGTATAACTTCGGCATTGACAGTGATGCAAGGCAGATTAATGAACTGGCCCTTGATCAAACGGCGAAAGTGCTGATGGAAAATCCTGATTTTAGGGTAAGGATAGAAGGACACGCAAACCCGATTACCCAGTCACCGTCCGAAGCAGATGAACTTATGGCATTGGGTTCCTTGCGCTCTAACGCTGTAGCCGAAGAGTTAAAGGCAAGGGGCGTAAACGAAGAACAGATAATTGTAATTTCATTCGGCGGAACAAGGGCTGTTACAAGCGAATATGATTTAAGGAACAGAAACCGGCGGGTTGAATTAATAATTTTTCAGATAGACCAAAATCAATAACTGCAAGGAGATAATATGAAAAAATTTTTTTACTTAATTGTACTTGCCTGCATTTGTTTTACAAACTGCGGCTCCTCTGCGGCAGGAAAAGCTTCAGGGAAAATAGTGATTTACACATCAATGTACAGGGATGTTGTTGATGACATAGAAATTGCCCTTAAAAAACAATTTCCCAATTCCGGCATAGAGTTTTCTTTTGGCGGGACAGGCACGCTTCAGGCAAAACTTGATGAGGAAATTGCAGAAGGTCAGCTGGGCTGCGATATTCTTTTGCTTGCAGACCCTTCCTATTCAATTGAACTTAAGGAAAAGGGGATGCTGCACCCCTTTGCATACCAAGAAGCTTCTTCACTTGCTTATGATTACGACCCAGAGGGCTATTGGTATCCTGTACGGATAAGCAATATGGTGTTGGCGTTTGATTCTGCGCATAATAGCAGGGATAACCTTCCAAAAACTTTCTACGATTTTGCGCATAACGCGGGGCTGCGGGGCGCTGTTTCCATGAGCAACCCGCTTGTATCGGGAACAACTTTAGCTGCTGTCGCCGCTCTTAAGGATAAATACGGCTATGAATATTTTGAAGCGCTTGGCAGGCAGAATGTGCACATAGAATCCGGCGCGGTTGCCTTGTCGAAACTGGAAACAGGAGAACGCAGGCTTGCAATGGTGCTAGAAGAATCTGTATTAAAATTACGGGAAGAAGAAAAATCCTCGTTGGAAATTATTTATCCTACTGACGGCGTTGTTGTAATACCGTCTACTGTAATGATTGTTAACGATAAATGGAGCGCCAACGGCAATGCCGGAACTGCCCAAGAAATTGCCAGTTGGTTTTTAAGCAGGGAAGGGCAGGGCGCCATTGTAGACAAATGGATGCATTCTGTTAGGGGCAATTTTGAAAAACACCCTTACGATGCTATTTCTTCCGGCACAATTCTTGAAAGAAAACTCCCTGTAAACTGGGATGATCTTTTAAAGCAGCGGGATGAAATTCAGCAAAAATTTGAACAGCAGGTAACTCATAGATAGGAGGTTTTTATGAAAAAGATTATTTTTTTAGCTTTGTTATTTGTCAGTATTTTTTCCTGCTCTAACCCGGTAGTAGAAAAATGGTGGGATGATAATAAACAGACGCCTTCAGGCTCTTCGGTATACTTTAATGTAAGATTCGAAGCAAACGGCGGAAATCCGGTTCCAGGAGATCAACTTGTTGCAAGGGGCGCAAAAATTGCCAAGTTGCCGCAAGTGACCCGCGATGCCGATGGTTTTGGCGGCTGGTTCAGGGAACCCTCATTTATCAACGAATGGAATTTTAATACCGATACGGTAATGGCCGATATGACACTGTACGCAAAATGGTACGCGCCAATTTATACTGTTAAATTTAATCCCGATGGAGGTTTGCCGGCTCCGGCAGATCAATTCATTGCTTCTGGAAATAAAATTTCCAATGTCCCCGCAGTGACCAACGCAGCCCTTCCGGGTTTTACCGGCTGGTGGCGCATGGATAATGGGCATTATTATGAATGGGATTTTGCATCATACACTGTTACAAGTTCTGTGCTTGATGATAATAGTCCAGATACTCTAACCTTGTTTGCCAGATGGGTGTCGGCGCATTACATTGTTACATTTAACGCAAATGGCGGTTTACCGGCTCCGGCCCTTCAATTTATTGCCGACGGGGCAAAGGCGGCAAGTGTGCCTGCGATGACTAATGGAACCAATGGTTTTGGCGGCTGGTTCAGCGATCCGGGTTTTAACAATGAATGGAATTTTGCCGTAAATACTGTTACAGAAAATATTACATTGTATGCAAAATGGGATCCGCCGCCGCAGTCATTTACAGTAACATTCGAAGCAAATGGCGGAACACCGGCCCCAGAGCCGCAACTCATAACCAACGGGGCAAAGGCAGCAAGTGTACCCTCGATGACCAAGGGAAACAATGGTTTTGGCGGTTGGTTTAGGGATTCGGGTTTTAACAATGAGTGGGATTTTGCCAATGATACGGTTACTGGAAACATGAGCTTATACGCAAGGTGGATTGAACCGCCTCCTGCAATATATACAGTAACTTTTGATGCAAACGGCGGCAACCCGGAACCTCCTCCTATGTATATAGTTACAGGCGGGAAAATTCCTGAGCCGACAGCTTTAAGAAAAGAGGAAAACAGGATTGGCGGTTGGGGTACCGGCGACTGGATGGGGTTTGGCGGCTGGTTTAGAGAGCCGGGTTTTGTCAATGAATGGGATTTTGCCAATAACACAGTGACTGCTGATATGACCCTGTATGCAAAATGGGATTCACTTTATTGTACCGTTACATTCGGAGCAAACGGCGGATCTCCGATTCCCAGAAACCAGGACCTGCTTCAGGGATCCAAAATTGTAGAGCCTCTTGCAATGAGCAAACTTGGTAATGGTTTTGGCGGTTGGTATAAAGACATTTCTCTGACTGAGGAATGGAATTTTGACGATCGTATCAGCGAAGGTGTGACCAGTTTGACATTATATGCCAAGTGGGTAACAGAGTATTATACCGTAAGGTTTGATTCCAGTGGCGGAAGCCCTATTCCTACAGACCAGAGGGTTACTTACGGTGAAAAAATAAATAGGCCGCCCGTTATGAGATTGGAAGGCAAGGGATTAGCTGGCTGGTTTAGAGAGTCGGGGTTTGTAAATGAATGGGATTTTGACTCAGATACGGTTGTCTCAGATATGACCCTGTACGCCAAATGGGAAGATGCACATTATAATGTCATTTTTGATACTTCTTTCATTAATCCTCCTGGAACTAAAACCCAGGATAATCCGCCGGGGCAGGGGCTTCCAGTTCCAAATGGGCAGGATGTAGTGTATAAGGGTAGGATTGTAGAACCATCGTATCCTTCCAGAGTCGATTACACATTTGTCGGTTGGTATACAGCACTTGACAATCACGATCTCCCCAACCCTCCGGGAGAAATTTGGGATTTCGATACAGCTTTAGACGAAGATACTACGGGGCTAAGCGGCTCAGGGGATTTTACCTTGTATGCCAGATGGGTTCCCAATATTCAAGGCATGGTCTGGATACCGGGAGGAAGTTTTATTATGGGTGATGATAAAACCACAGGCTCTAAGCCTGCCCGCAGGGTAAAGGTAAGCGGTTTTTACATGAGCATTTACGAGATAACACAGCAGGATTACCGGGTGGTAATTGGAAGGCAGCCCAGCAATCATTATATTGGCTTAGATTTTTTACCGGTAGAGCGGGTTAGTTGGTTTGACGCAGTTGCTTTTTGTAATGTGTTAACCGAACAGGGTTGGAAGAACGATGCTGTACCCTGGGGCGGGGCAGCCAATCAACCTGAACCGCCATTGCCGCCATACGCAGACGTTTGGGACGGCGGGCTTGGGCCGGGGTACGAAGAAGGCCTTGAACCGGTTTATACATTTACTTCTCTTACGCGGCCTCTTCTAAGCGGCAGCGGGTATCATACCGCTTATCCAATAAGCAATGCCGCTGTAACGGCGGACTTTAGCAAAAGCGGTTACCGCCTGCCCACCGAAGCCGAATGGGAATATGCTGCACGCGGGGGGAACGGATCGCCAGGCGGTTTTCTCTATTCAGGAAGCGAAGATCCCTTAGCTGTTGCCTGGTTTAACAATAACAGTTCAGGCACGACAAACGAAGTCGGTAAACTGTCGCCTAACAGCCTTGGCATCTATGACATGAGCGGGAATGTATCCGAATGGTGCTGGGATTGGTATGGCCCTTATGACCCGGACGATGTTGATGATTCAAAAGGCCCTGCAACAGGGACAGAACGGGTCAGGCGCGGCGGCGCATGGAGCAATGCCAATACGAACCTAAGGAATGTTGTGCGAAACAGTTTTACACCGGATAATTCCACCTGGGTTATGGGCTTCCGTGTTGTCCGGGGCCCCACTCAAGCGCCACGGCGTTACTAACGATTTCCAGGCGGAAGGTCCTCGTACCTGCCGCCCTGGTTCCAGTAAGTTATACCTCCGATCCCGGCCTGGCGGGTGCCTTCTACCTGGCGCCGGACATAATCGGTATTGTAATACCTGCGGTCGTAGGAAACATTAAGCCGAAAAGCCTGCGCCCAGGGGCGGACAATAACCTGCCCCCGCGCTACACGGGCAGTGCGCAAGGTTCCTAGAAAATAAATTCGCCAGGGGCGTAATTCCGGCGGGTCTTGGGCAAGGAAAAACTGTTCAAAGTGGCTTGGATAATACATAGGGCAGATAATATCAACCCAGTGGGCAAGCAGTTCCACTTCCTGGCCTGTACGCGCTCCTGTCCTGTACCAACCGTTTGCGCCGTAAATATCAATCGAGATAACGGCTTTTACATTTGTGCGGATATGGCGCAGAAAGGAAAGGATGGCGCTTTCCATATCCATGCCCTCGTCCCGCCAGCGATAACGGGCATTGCCAAGGTTTACGCCGTCTGTCGGAAAACGAATATAATCGAATTGAATTTCATCAAAACCACGTTCGTAAAGCTCATTTGCAATTAATGCATGGTATTCCCATACTTCCTCGGAATAGGGATCGACCCAATTTTCACCGTAATGAGTCCTTACAATTTGGTATTCAGGATCATCTGTGTCAAAAAAACTATTTAAGGAATTGCTCCTGTCCTCGTCGCTTATTTCGGATTTTTTTCTGCGCCTTTCTTCATAACCGACCCAGGGCCTGTTGGTTCTTGAATCCCACACTGCATATTTATTATTATCCCTTGCGGCAAGGACAGGATCCTTAAAAACCACAATACGGGCAGCCGTAAAAATTCCCCGCTCTTTCATATCTTTTATAAAAGCATCAAGGTCTATGGGGCTTACAACCCTGCCTTTGGCGGTAATTTCAGGGTTGTTAGGCGTAAACCTAAGCCTGCCAAAATCGTCCTTCATGTCAATAACGACCATATCAAGACCGCTTTTTTCCATTACATCCATTGTGGTTTTAAACCTGTCGCTTTCCCTTACAGCATTCACCGGAAGATATATCCCCTCCCTGTTTGCCGCATGCATAGGCAGTTTACGCGTTCCAATTAACCGCGCAGGCGTTTTCTTTTCGCTTACATTCCATGTTTCATATTCATCAAGAAGCCACAATTCATTTATTGAATATGAATTTTTGCTCTGCCTGTCATTTATGACGATTGAATTCATTAAAATTTGCTTTGCCGGAATCTGTTTAGAAAAATTATCTGAAACAGATATTATATAATCCAGAATGTCCCTGCGTTCGTTAAATGTAAAATCGGAAAAATCAAGGGAAGCTGCCGTCCCTTCATAAAGGAACCCCAGGCTGTTTCCCCAAAAACCAAGTGAATCTACTGTTCCAAAGGGGCTGTCATCCGACCAAATTTTTGTAAATAATTTTCTATCCCAATCCAGCTTGTAGATTCTCCTGCGGAATGTCTGTGAAATATAAATTTCCGTTAAAGGGGCTTTATCATCTTCGGCTGGTATCAGCCTGACTGCAATATCCGAAACTTCGTCAGGGTTATTCGTGGTTTCAAGTTTTTCAATGCCGTTAACCAATTCCGTCCATTTTGAGCCCGGCCTGTCAGGTTGTATATAGTGAATCCCGTAAACGCTATGCGAAAGAAACACTGTAAGATCGCTCTGGGTTCCTGTCCGTGGCATATTTGCAACAGCAACCGATTTTATTCCGTTGGTACGATATGGAGGCGAGCCGAGGCTTTCCCATGACTGCCCTTGGTTACGGCTAAAATAAACCCGATCCTTTGTCGCTATCGCCATTTCATTAATATTTGCAGGGTTAACCTTTAAATCCTTTATTTCCTGTACAATTTTTAAAAATGATTTTTGCTTGTCTTTAAATACTTTTATTGTTTTGACAGGAAGACCTTCGTTGCGGGTTTCCCAATTTATCAAATCAGTCGAAACTAAAACACCCTCATCGCTTAATAAAATCCAGGTATCCTCTAAAAACATTACTTTTTTTACTGTTCCGCCCTGCCAGACAGCAGAAATTCTACCCCGTGAATCTATCGAAAAAAGCCCTTCATTTGTTCCAATCAACCCGGTTTTATCACTTTCCTTAACAGGCTCTGTTTCCTGTACAATTTCCTGCACCTGATTTTGGGACTGAGAATTTCTTTTTGTTTTTTCCATGCTGCCAAAAGAAAACAGCAAAACTGGAGACATAAAAAAAACTGTTGCACAAAATAAAATTTTCCTTAAAACCATAATAGTATTATGGTAGGCAAATAGAGTATTTTCAAGGGGCTTTTGCAAAACTGAACTAAAGCCAAACAATGAACACCCAGAAGCGATTCTAGCAAATTTATCGCAAAACATAAAAATATGCTGTAGGGTTTTATTATGTAGAAGAAACAATTATTTAGCCACTTTCCTATAAACCTTGATAAACAAGGTTTATAGGAAAGCTGTCTCTACACGCTACTCCCTATTCGCAAAGCATAGTTCGGCATATTTTTATGCAATTGTTGTAAGTTTGCAATATTGGTTGGGGTGTTCATTGTTTGCAACTATTCAGGTTTGCACCGCTGGTGGGGCGCAAAGCGGGTGGGGCTTTCTTCACGTGTTTTAGGTGTTCATTGTTTGCAACTGGTGGGGGGCGCAAGGCGTGGGGCAACTACTAGAATCTAAAACCAACAGCAAGTTTCATTTCAAGACCATGTCCAAGTAAATTATAAATATTAGCCATCCCCATTGTTACTTCATTAAGAAGAACAACTTCGTCTTTTTCAAATTTATTTTCAAGCCTAATCCCATAATAAATACCTGTTCGCAAATAAATATTATTGGTAAAGGAATAATCTAACCCCCCGCCAAATCTAAACCATAACGCATTAAAATCTGTTGTATATTCACTTACATCATCAATTTTTATGAATAGCATAGCCCTATAAGAAATGCCTAAAAGAGGAAAAACTGATAATTTCTCACTTATAGTAAATGGGTATTTGCCAAATACCCCAAGATCAAGCCCAACACCTGAAAGATTGAATTTATTAATTGAGGCACTTCCGGTAAATACGTAATCCTCCCATTCCCCACCTACACCAAAAAAACCTAAATTAAGTTCAACAAAGGTTGCATCAAAAAAAACAAATGCTCCTCCCCCAAAGTAAGGGGTTTTCATATTTGTAAATATAAATCCCATACCTGTACCTTCTACGCCCCCGCCAAAATCGCTGGTAAAATATCCTCCAAAACCAGCACTTAGCTTGAATTCTGGCTGGGCAAAAAGGCCATACGCAACAAAAATTATTACGATAATACATGAAATTTTTTTTGCCATTTTGTACCCCCTTAGTTATAAAATAAATATATGCATTTTAGCAATATATAAATATTACTTAATCAAAAAGCCGTATTCGTAAACCTTAGGTTGAATTTTAAAAGCCAAAGTTTTAAGGGCAGAACGCAAACCGTTAATCAAAGAATTGTAGGTGTCATCACCACTTTTGGTGTTCATTTTTCCGTTGGAGTCCCTCCCTTGAAAAAACTCCCGTATATCATAAAGGGAGGCATTTACATTGGCGGAAGGCTGGGAGTGGTAGTACTGCCATAGTTTTTTTCCGGCTTTGAAAACGGCTTTTGCTTCGTGGGAAAATTTTAAGGGTTTGTTTTTTTTGTCATTGTCAAAAAACAAATCTGAATAGCCGTTTTGTATTATCTTACCGCCGATAAAACTCTTCATAAAATGGCTTTCAAAATTGCTGCGTGCATTTACTTCTTCTTCGGTAAAAGGAATCCAGTGGTTTACGCCATACTGTGATTTAATGTTTGTGTTAAATAAAGTAAATGTAAGGCAATCGCTTATGAAAAAATCATCTTTTTCATAAGCAGAATTAGGCCAAAGAAATTGGTCTCGGTCATTTAGCCATGTTGCATCTATGCATTTTCTAACAGCATAATAAACTGCAACATCAGTTATATTTTGCTTTGTTATAAAATTCCCTCTAGGAGTACCAAATTCTTCTTTAGTTCTGTGTATTCTACAAATTTTTTGATTAAGAAAATCATTTCCATAACAACCAAGATAGCCAATTTTAATATTTTCAGCAATATTTTTTTCTCGCTTTGAAATTAACCAGTCATTAATAAACCTACAGTCATCGTAAGAAAATACTTTTTTCTGACCACAATAATTGCCGTCGATGTCAATAATATCCATATTTCCTTCTGTAAATATTTCTTTTATGTTTGTATCCCATATTTTGAAACCAATAGGGAACTTGCCAGAAACATTATCAAAGGTGTTTGCTAAAACAATAAATGATTTTACTAGTTTTGCTTTGAAAAATTCTCTAAATAACTTAAAATTAGGGCCGCTTAACAATTTTAATTTTGAGAATTCGCATATTATACAATTAGGCATTTCAAAGTAAATGCGAGTTAAGAATTGAGCAAATATTTCTTTTTTTGCAATTCCCATATGTTGACCATATCTATTGTGGATTTCACTTTGTTCTATGCTGTCCTTACTCTGACCTGTTCCATGCCTTTGTCTTGTTGTAGCAACTTCCGCATAAGGCGGATTGATGTATATAATAAGTTTTTTTCTTCTTTTTTCATTGTTAATAATATCCCGTAAACCTTTCGGCAATTTATCAAAGCCGTCATTCAAAAAGTCAAATTGAAAAACATGATCTGCAAGCAAGTTTGCACCGTTTCCTATGCGGTCTTTCATTACGTCAACATCGGCTTTATCAAGAGTTGAAGCCCAGATATTGTACTTGTTGGTAAGTCCAGCTAACAGATTACCCGTACCCGCCGCACAGTCCCATACGACATATTCGTCTTGCCAATTATCGCCTAAGACATCGCCGATATATTTTTGCGAAAGTTCTACCCACTGCTTAGGGGTAAAGAAAGAGCCTTTGCGTTCTCTAATGTCCTGCGGAACCAGTAAGTCTCTGCGCTTTATTATATAATCCCAGGTTTTAGCTTCGGTTACAACAAAATCAATATTGTCGATATTTGGTTTGTATGCATACTTTGCATTGCTGAAAAAATCACGGAAAACATCCGCTTTGAAGGTTTCTTCTTTTTGTATGTTGCTGTACTTGGGCATTATATGTTCATTGTAACATATGAATGGGGAAATATCCACTATCCCCTTGCAGTACCGCCTAAATTTCTATACATTATAACTATTGAAGGAGAAACATGGCAAAAATATGTCTTTGCCTTACCGCTAAAACGCTTGAGCGGAATTTGGAAATATTAAAAAAATACAGAAAATATACCGATATCGCGGAGCTTAGAGTTGATTGTCTTAATCCGGATGAACGTCTTTTAATCCGTGAATTTCCGCAAATGGCGGATATACCTGTAATTTTAGCTATACGCAGGAGTATTGACGGCGGCTTTTTTGACTCGGGCGAGGGTTCAAGGATAAATTTAATGGCAAGAGGGCTGGCTTATGCCGATGCGGATAGGCGGCGGAATTTTGCATATCTGGATATTGAAGAAGATTTGAATGTTCCAAGCCTTGAAGAAGCTGCCCGTTCGTTTGGAACAAGAATTATCCGCTCTTACCATGCTAAAACTTTTGATAATATTGATTTACCTGCAAAATTCCGCTCGATGCGGCGTTCCGGTGATGAGATTATTAAATTTACAATAGCGGCAAATTCAATCCTTGATGTTTATAAACTAATGCAGGTTGGAAAGGAAACAAGACAGGATAAAATTATGATTGCTATGGGGCATTTTGGCGTGTTCAGCAGAATTCTTGCGCAAAAATTTGGCTCATATTTATGCTACACAAGCGCTTTTGCCGAACCGGATATCAGTCCTGCAGCTCCCGGCCATGTTGAAATTACAGAGCTGGTTAATAAATACCGTTTTAGAAATATTAAAGCCGATACAAAAATCTTCGGAGTTATGGGCTATCCTCTTTTAAAAACAGGCAGTCCGAATTTTTTTAATGCCGTTTTTGATTTGGAAGGAATTAATGCGGTTTTTGTGCCGTTTCCTTCGGATTCTATCGATAATTTTTATAAGATATTCAGCGAATTGGACATTACAGGCCTTTCAGTTACGGTTCCTTACAAGGAATCGGTTGTTACCATGCTGAATAGCAAGTCTGCGGATGTGCAAAATTTAGGCGCATGCAATACCGTTAGTCGCAAAGAATACGGTTTGTACGGAGCAAACACAGATGCAAAAGGTTTTTCCGATTCGCTTTTGGCATTTTTGAACAGGACGCATCTTAAACGGCTGCGGGCTACCATCATCGGGGCCGGCGGCACTGCAAGGGCTGTTGCCCATGAACTTCACCGACTTGGCGCCAAAGTATTAATTCTAAACCGCACA
>Ga0099364_10001291_pt1 | contig 41757 bp, 34 predicted proteins | sample TergutTh196P3_FD_73070 | JGI IMG/M metagenome (GOLD analysis project Ga0099364, IMG submission 73070) | Microcerotermes parvus P3 segment gut microbial communities from Pointe-Noire, Republic of the Congo - Th196 P3 | ecosystem: Host-associated > Arthropoda: Insects > Digestive system > Gut ...
CCCGCATTCTCAATAAAAAAAATATCAGGGGCGGTTTGCCAAAAACCGCCCCTGAAATTTATTTGACAGGTTAGTTTATGAGCATACGCACCTGCTCTACGGGCAAACCGGCGCTTTGCGCGATGATTTCAGGAGAAATGCCGTTTGTCAGAAGATTTCTCATTATTTCTTCTTTTCCTTTTTCCATGCCTTTTTCCATGCCTTTTTCCATGCCGCGTTGTTCAGCCATTCTTTCTTCTACTTGTTTAAGAAACGGCTCGTACATAAGTTTTCCCTCCCTGTTCAGTTGCTGGCGGTATTCCCAATACTGCTCCTGCAACGTTTCGTCTCTCAGATTTATTATGCGCATTATAAAAAGTATAAGATCGCGCTTCTCATTCCTGTCCCAGCCACGTTCCGCAAGAAGTTCCGTCAAGGTACGCAGGTATTTGAACTTCTGAATCTCTTCCTTTGCCTGCAGCACACATTTCGCGGCGTAAAGGGCAAGGTCTGTCGGATTATCGCTCGTTTGCAGTTCTCCGTCGTCGAGTTCCGCCAATACGAGGCTGCTATAGCGGTAAACGATTTCCGTGCCAAAATGAGAATGCGAGTAAAACCGCTCCTCTTTACGATGCCCGCTTGTAATGATGGCTAACGCTACTGGTTCCCTACGATAATGCGCGTAAATCAGACACCTGTAATGATTCATTCTCTCAGCAAGATTACCGCCTCCTGTCCCTTGCTGCTCAATGTGAAGAAGAATCCATGCCACGTCCGTGTTTTTCATTGGCACTTCAAGAACAAAATCAGCAAAATATGGGTTCATGTGAATTTCCGGGTCTCCCGTGTTCAGAATATCTCTGAACTCTTTATCAAGAAAACGAGGCTTTATATTGATATCCGCTTTTTCGTAAAGTTCCGGCACAGCGCGTTTAAGTAATGGATACAAAAACCTGTCTATCAGGTCTTTCCAGAGTCCGTCATGGTCAAAACGTTCTCTCTTTCCAGAGCTGTCTTCATTTTCAAAGGCGTTTATTACGCCCGCATCATCCACGCATCTCATTAGCGTTCACCTCTTTGTCGGCTTATTATAACACGCTTCATCTCAAACACCGGCTTTACTCTATTTATCAACTCTTTCTGAATACATTACGCAGCGATCAAAATTGCAACCGAAATTTAGTTGCAATTTAACTCAGATTTCGCGTCAAAAAGCGGGCGATCCCGCCCCCGCTCCCAAAAAAACATCAGGGGCGGTTTTCGGCAAACCGCCCCTGAAATTTATTGAGTATCATTCAATATAGCTCCGTATGGCTTCTTCAACGGCGGTGTTTAATGTTTTGCCGTGCGAGGCTGAAAAAACCGCAAGCTGCCTGTGCAGCGCAGGGGTAATACGCACGTTGAATGTGCCTTTATACGCTTTTTCCGGCTCTTTGCCTAACTGTGAGCATGTTTCAAGGTATTCGTCAATCGCTTCCTCAAAATCATGGCGCAGGGATTTAACATTGTCGCCCTCATATGTGACGCGGTCGTTAATACCGATTATCCTGCCGAAAAAAACATTATCTTCATCGGAAAATTCAACACTGCCGTAATATCCCTTATAACTCATCGTGTTTTTCACAGCAAACCCTCCTGTTTCAATTCATCGAGCAATTCTTTAATTTGATATGCGAAAAGTTCTTTCCGCGGATGCGGCTTATGCATACGGAATATTTTTTTATCTTTGACAAAGCAAACGCGGGAACCGCTTGTTTTTCCCAAAGTTGACATGACATAGCCAAATGATTCCAACAATGATTTTGCCTCGTCAAAAGTAAAATCCTTCGGCTTTGATTTCAAACGGGCAATCAATTTATCTTTTTTACTCATTCCATCACCGCCTGAATACATTACACACTAATCAAAAGAAAATTGCAACCGAAATTTAGTTGCAATTTAACTCAGATTTCGCGTCAAAAAGCGGGCGGTCCCGCCCGCGCTCCCAAAAAAACATCAGGGGCGGTTTACCGAAAACCGCCCCTGAAATTTATTTGAAAAGACTGATATAATGAATGCAGAAGGGGCTCCAGAGTGGGTAAAGCATTAATTTTTAACAATATTTATAATTTTAATCGGGAGTGAATTTTATGGAAATAACAAGAGAGAACGCCCTGTCGCTGCTGGAAAAACATAACAGCGACATAAAACATGCGCTTGCGGTGGAAGCGACCATGAGGTATTTCGCTGAAAAAATGGGAGGAGACCCTGACCTTTGGGGATTTGTGGGGATAATCCATGATATAGACTGGGAAAAGTGCGAAAACGACATATCAAAACACTGCAACCTTGCCCCTCAGATATTGAGGGACGCGGGCGTCAGCGAGGATATAATCCGCGCGGCGCAATCGCACGGATACTCTATCTGTACGGACGTGAAGCCTGAAAACGATATGGAAAAAACCCTGTTTACGATAGACGAATTAACGGGGCTGATAATTACGGCGGGACTCGTGCGCCCCAGCAAATCCCTGTCTGACCTTGAAGTGTCTTCCGTCAGGAAAAAATGGAAAGATAAGGCGTTTGCGAAAGGGGTAAACCGCGAAATAATACTCAAAGGCGCGGAAATGATGGGAAAGCCCCTTGAGGAGATAATCGAGTGGGTCATACTTGCCCTGCGCCCTGTTGAAAAACAAATAGGGCTATGAACATAAAATTTTTAGGCGGCGCGGGAGAAGTGACGGGTTCCGCGTACCTTATAGAATGCGCGGGGAAGAAATTTCTTGTTGACTGCGGAATACATCAGGGAAAAAATGAAAAGGACAACTCCATTCCATTTCCAATACCCCCTTCCGCAATTGACGCGGTCTTGCTTACGCACGCCCATATGGACCATTCCGGGCGCGTGCCGCTGCTCGTTAAAAACGGATTCAACGGCAAAGTATGGGTTACCACGCCAACGAGAGAACTTGTTCCGATATTATGGCATGACAGCGCGAATTTAATGCGCGAGGACGCCGAATGGGAAACCCGTAAAAATTCAAGAAAAGGACTTGGCGCGGCGGCGCCGCTGTACGACGATAATGACGTTGATAACGCTATTAAAAAGCTCAGTTCCATAAGCTATGACGAGAATATAGACGTCCTGCCGGGAATCTCGGTACGTTACCGCGACTCAGGGCACATTATCGGAAGCGCGATGCTTGAGGTAACGCTCAAGGAAGGGGATAAAACCGTAAAGCTCGCTTTCAGCGGAGATATGGGGCCGATGAGAACGGTCATGGAACGACACCCCGCGACATTAAATTCAGCGGATTACGTGATAATGGAATCCACTTACGGAAACAGGCTGCACAAGTCAAACGAGGATACAAGGCGGGAATTTCAGGACGTATTGCGTAAAGCAATAAGCTCAGGAGGGAAAGTTTTGATACCGAGCTTCGCGGTTGACCGCGCGCAGCGCATCCTTTACGAGATATGCCTTATGCAGGACGAAGATTTGCTCCCGAAAAATATTCCGATTTACTTCGACTCCCCGATGGGGGCAAAAACGACCGCAATTTACAAAGCGCACAAAGATTTCCTTTCAACCGAGATCCAAAATTATATAACTCATGACAAGGAGCCATTTTCCCCCGCGGGGCTCGAAGTCGTGCCAAGCGCGGAGGAATCTCAAAAAATAAACAGCGTGAAATGCGCGATAGTCATAGCAGGCAGCGGAATGTGCAACGGTGGCAGGATCGTGCACCACTTTAAACATGGGCTGTACGACCCGAAAAATCATGTGATCTTTGTCGGATACCAGGCCCAGGGGACCTTAGGCCGCAGGCTCGTTGACGGGCAAAAAACAGTACGCGTGGCGGGGGAAGAAGTCAAAGTACAGGCGGAAATGCATACTATAAACGGATTTTCCGCGCATGGAGACCAGAACGACCTTGTCAACTGGGCAAGTAATTTTGAGACCAACCCGACGTATGTGATAGTACACGGAGAGCCTGAATCTTCAGCGGTTCTTTCAGAAAAACTGAAATCCGCGGGAAAAAAGACTTTCATCCCAAAACGCGGAGACGTTCTTGAGCTGACCTCCGGCGGCGTGCAGTCCGTCATCGAGCAGCACCGCGCGGCGGAACAGAAATTGGAAAACGAAGCGAAAACAGCGCTCAGGGATATAGCAAAAATGGCCGCGTTGATCGAAGAAAGTTTCGCGGAAAATGACAATCTCGAATCGCTGATGCCCCTCATACTGTCAACAAGAACGTTATTGGAAACCGCAAAAATAAAGGCCGGAAAATAAAATTAACTCTTTTTACAAGAATTCTGATATATTTTTAGGAGGTTTATTCATGTCACAACAAACCGGCTCTATCATTCTTTATATTTGCGCGCTTTTAATGCTGATGCTGGGCGTCTCCCGTTTCAGGCAGGGCGTGAGAGGCAGGAGTTATTTGAATTTCTTTATGGCGTTTTTGTTCGTTATTTGGGGGATAGCCATTTCTTTAGGCTCCCAATAATTCTCGTTTAATTTTCTTTTTCCCTGCTCCTCATGGAATTAGTTTTGGTATAATACTTTGGTAAGGCGTTTTTTTACAAAATAAACAAGGGAGGGCGTGTGTTTTTATGGATAAGGAACAGTTGAACGCTAAATTGAAGGAAATGGGCAAAGTTTTTAGCGGCAAAAAAGTCAAAGATAACTTGGGAAAAGCTAAGAACGGCATCGGTAAGGCTGTTGATGGAACTGTGAACAGCAGTTTCGTAAAGAAAATGACCCCGGGGCAAAAGTACATGATTTTAGGTGCGTCGGCCATTATCGTCATCGCAATAATTGGTTTAGCGAGCCGTTTGATATTCACTCCCGACCCGTCGATCTGGTGCGTGGCCGAGGCGTCGAAAACAGAACTTGCGTTTAATGTCGCGGGGAAAGTCGCCGAGGTGGCTTATTCCGAAAAGCAGATAGCTAACAAAGGGGCTACGATAGCGCGGCTTGAGGATGAAGCTTATATCGCCGCTTTGGGGGATGCGGAAGCAAGGTTCGCGGAAGCAAATTTGCAATACCTTAAAATGGAAAACCGTTTTACGGAATTGGAAAACACGCTTGCCGAAGCCATGCTTAAAGCGGCTGAGAGCGCAAATGAAGCGGCAATAGCCGCGCTTGAGCTTGCAAAAGCGCATGAAGGCCAGTATCGTTCATTCCTTGACGATGGAACGGTTTCAGAGGTCCATTATGACGCAAGTGTGAAGGCTGTCGCAAATGCCGAAGCCGAAGTGAACAGGACGGAAAATGCTCTTGAAAGCGCAAAACAGAGTTTTGAAGCCATGAAAACAGGATATACCCCTGAAGAGATAGAGGCCGCGAAGCAGGAAGCCGACGGAGCGGCGGCTCAAACCGCCAGAGCGAAAGCCGCGCTTGAGGGGATTATTATCGCGGCTCCGTTTGACGCTTATATGAGCAAGGTAAGCATAAAAGCGGGAGACACGGTCGAGCCGGGCGCGCCGGTGTTTGAAGCGATAAATTTGGGTGAAATCTGGCTGAGCGGGTTTGTGGACAAATCCCTGGCGGAAACTCTCAAGCCGGGCCATGTCGTTAGGGTGGAATTCAGCGAAATCCCAAGGGAAAATTTTACCGGTAAAATCGTTTCGGTCGCGTCCGAACCGCAGTCAAAAGAAGGGGAAGCCCAGTATGAAGTCCGCATGGAACTTGATAATCCGGGCAACAAAGTCCTGCCCGGAATGGAAGCTGTGGCAATAGCCACCGTTAGTTGAAAACGCAAACAAAAGTAAGCGTCATCAGAATGTTTTATTTTAGTACCTCTAAAAAATCTTATTTTTTAGAGGTACTTTTTCGATAAATATGCGAATATCCGAACATGTTCTCAACGTAATCCAATTTAACGCCGTCTTATCGGTTTTCTCCTCGTGCCTGAAGAGCGGGCTTGGTTTAAATTATCTTAACGATCTCCGGTTCTGCGCGGACGCAAAACAGCTTGAATTAAAACAAACATTGCTGCGGGAATGGATAAACTTCTGTGATAACAATAATATAGTATGGAACAGCAGAGCCGCCCCCGTATTACAAATGCTCAGGAGCGCGAAAAAAAGCGGCCTCCTTACAGGAGAAGAGCTTTTAAAGGTTCGTGACCTCATGGCGCTTGAGGCGCGGCTGAGAGAACAACTGACGGCGGCGCAAAAAATTTTCCCGTCATTTTCCGCGATAACCAGGAAAATGAGGGAGTTTTCGTCCGAGATATCCGCTTTAAGCGTGATAGAGGATTCGGGCAGGCTTTCCGATCTGGCTTCCCCAAAACTAAAAAGTCTGAGGGAGGGCATCGGCGAAATAAAACGAAACGCCAGAACCGCCGGGCAGAGGCTGATGGAGGACGACAAAATCCTGAACATGCTTCAGGAACGCACCCTTGCGTTCAGGGACGGGCGTTACCTTTTGCTTGTCAGGCACGAAAATATAAACCGCTTTCCGGGGTTGTTCGTTGACCGCTCATCCTCCGGCAATTCGGTATATATGGAGCCCAACGTCCTTGCGCCGCTCAACAATAAAGCTGCCATTTTGTCAAGGGAGGAGCGCGAGGAGGAAAGGCGCGTCCTTGCCGGGCTGACCCGCCAGCTTTTAGTCAGGGAGGGGGCTATAGAAGAAGCTGAATCCGCGCTTGGAGAGATAGATTTACTCTGTTCGGCGGACGAGGTGCGGAGAAAGTACCGCTGGAACATTCCCATGATCAAACCGCAGGTGATGTTCAAACTTTTTGACGCAAGACATCCCCTGCTCGAAGACCGGGCTGTGCCCGTCGATATAAGCTGCGGCGGGGAAGCGTTTAAACAGCTTATAATAACGGGGCCGAACACCGGAGGGAAAACCGTTGTCCTGAAAAGCGCCGCCGTATGCATAGCGGCGGCCTGGCTCGGGCTTCCGATCCCCGCGTCGGAAGGTTCCGTAGTCGGCGCGATCGACACGATCTATGCGGATATAGGGGACGAACAGAGCATAGAACAGAACCTTTCAACTTTCAGCGCTCATCTTAAAAATATAATAAACATCCTGAATGAGGCTGATCGTTATTCCCTTGTATTACTGGACGAGCTTGGCGCGGGGACCGACCCGCAGGAAGGCGGGGCGCTCGGAGTGGCTATCCTGGAGGAGCTCAGGACTGACAATGGAAGCCTGGTCCTCGCGACGACGCACCATAATCCCATAAAGCAATACGCACTTGTTACAAAAGGCGTTGAGACCGCCTGCATGGAGTTCAACCCCGAAACGTTCGCGCCGACATACAGGCTTCTTATGGGGATCCCGGGCAAGAGTAACGCGCTGCATATAGCCGGAGCTTTCGGAATGCCGCCCCGGGTGCTGGAAAACGCTAAAAAAGCGCTCAGCGAACACGAGATAACGAGCGAGGAAATCGTTGCCGGAATAAACGAACGCGGCAGGATACTTGATATGCGCGAGAGAGAATTACGCGCCCACGAAAAACAAATGGAAAAATTGAAAGCTGATTACCGGCAAAGGCTTTTGGAGATAGACGACAGACGGGACGAAATTTTCTCCGCGGCAGACAAACGCGCCGCCGATATAATCCACGACGCGGAGGAAAAATCAAAAGCCATGATAAAGGGACTGGAAGGAGTGGTCAAATCCGCCGCTCACAAGGAAATCAGCACAAAACATGACGAAATGGCAAAATTACGCAGGCTTATAGAGAACAGGCATAAAAAGCGGAACGAAAGGGCGATAGAGGCGGCGCGCAGGGAGCAGGAAATGAAAAACGCGCCTTTCGTCCCGCGTGAAGGCATGACGGTCCAAGTCGCGGACAGCGGAATGGTTGGGGTCATAGAGCACATAAAAAATAACCGCGCCCAGCTCATAGCCGGGCCGATGAAGCTCGACGTCCCTTTGGAAAAACTTATCCCCACGTCAAAGAAAGCTAAAGTTGCCGAACCTGTCATTGATACTTCCCGGTCAATTCTCGGCTCGCATGTCCCCGGCTCTTTGATGGTCAGGGGAATGAACGCCGGAGAAGCTGTCCCGCTGGCTGCCGGATATCTCGACAGAGCCATGAGGGCGGGACACTCAAGCGTTCTGATAATCCACGGCAGGGGGGAAGGCGTATTGAGAAGGGAAATACATTCCCTTTGTTCGTCCCTCAAATACGTGGCCGGTTACCGGCTGGGAGACGCGGGAGAGGGCGGGCACGGGGTGACGGTGGTCTCGTTCAAACGCTAAAAACATATGCTCACAATCCAGTTTACAGTGTTCATTAAGTATGGCATAATTCACTGGAAGCAGGTTACAAAGGTATATGTCCCGTACGCAAAGAGGAGTGATTGAAATGTGTCAAAACACTTTGACTTGCTTTGAGGAGAGAAAAATTAATTTATCGACGGCGCCGTGGACGATGCACGAATTCTTTGCGGGAAGCGGCCTGGTTGCTTACGCCCTAAAAGGTATTTTCGCTCCGGTATGGGCCAACGACATTAGCCCGCGGAAAGCCAGCGTATACGATGCAAATTTCTATTCGGAGCATTTCCTGTTAGGTGATATAAAAGATATTCGTGGTGTTGATTTACCATGCGCTCATTTGTCGTGGGCAAGTTTTCCATGTCAAGATCTATCGCTCGCCGGATCAATCGGAGGCATCGATGCTCGGAGAAGCGGCCTCGTGTGGGAATGGCTCCGCATTCTTGACGAAATGCCGGAAAAACCTCGCGTGCTCCTCATAGAAAATGTCTCCGGTCTTTTGTCGGCAAGCAATGGAAATAACTATCGGAAGCTCCACGCCGCGCTTACGGATCAAGGGTATGACTGCGGGGCAATCGCGCTCAACGCCTCGCTCTTTCTCCCCCACTCAAGGCCAAGGGTTTTTGTGATAGCAGTTCGGCGCGGATGTAAAATTCCAGAAGAACTTATCGGCTCCGGCCCTTGCTGGTTACACAGCAAAACAGCGGCGGAACTGGGCAAAACACTGTCCGGATGGATATGGTGGAAAATTGAAAAGCCGACAAAGCAGCATATTATGCTGAAAGACATTCTCGAACCTAATGCTCCGTTTGATAAAGACAACGTAATTCATCTGATACCGGAAAAGCATAAACTTGCGCTTGAAAAGCACGACACAGTATATGCCACGGGATATAGGAGAACGCGCAACGGCCGGCAGCAATTGGAATTGCGCTTTGACGGTATCGCCGGTTGTCTGAGGACGCCGGAGGGCGGAAGCAGTAAGCAATTTTTAGTAGTAAAAAATAATGGCGAAGTCCACGCGAGACTTCTCTCAGTTCGTGAAGCCGCGCGCCTGATGGGCGTTCCCGATAGTTTCATTTTACCCGGAACTTATAACGATGGATATAAAGCTATGGGTGATGCGGTGGCGCTCCCTGTCGCCAGATTCGTCGGCGAAAAGTTTTTAATTAAAATCGCGGAGTCGGTTTATGACGATTAGCCCGGAAGAACGGCTACGAAAGTTCCTGACAGAAAACAATATAGTGACAAAGGGGCCGCTTTCTCTCGTCGTTCAATTTACTCGCATGGTGAGAGAAAAAGAGTTCCCGCTTAATCCCGACGATTATCAGACTAGCGGTAAAGGTCAGGTAGCCGGCCTTGGCGGTGGTAATCTCAAAAAAATCTTGCGGGAGCATGGAATAACACAAATACTATCGTCCGAAGGCGGGCGTACCAGCCGCGGAAGCATGGGCCTGATGATAAAATATGTCGATTTCCTCAACGCTTGGAACAGCAGAGAAAGCGTTGATTTCTTGATCGTTGAAGATTTTTGGGCCGAACAAGTACGAGAGTATTTCAGAAACCAGCCGTTCATCTTAACCGCCGATATGTCGAAAACAATTGGCGCTAATTTGGCTGACCTTTTCGAACAAGCCAAAAAGAGACAGATGCAAAACCCAGGAGTGCAATATCTCGGCGCCATCTTACAGCACCTAACTGCGGCAAAATTTTCAATTATATTACCAGCTGGATCATTTGAGATTCATGGCGCATCCGTAGCGGACGCGACCTCTGAACGGAGCGGCGATTTCGTTATTAAAAACACGATAATACATTGCACAACAGCGCCGAGCGCGTCCCTTATTGAGAAGTGCCGGCTCAATCTGCGCAGCGGCGACCAACCCGTAATCATCACGATTTTTGACCGTGTCCGTACTGCGCTTGACCTGGCGTCCGACGCCGGGCTTGAGAATCGTGTCGAAGTGTGGGATATTCAGCAATTCCTGTCCGCAAATATCTACGAGCACAGTTTATTTGACGAAGCGAACCGCAATTCGACGATAGCGGATATCATAGACAAATATAACGAAATTGTATCAGCAACGGAAACCGATCCAAGCCTGCGAATTGAATTCGAAAGGTGACAACCGGCGTTGACCGATGTTTTTAACAAAGAGACTAGATCGCGAGTGATGCAGGCCGTTAAATCAAAGGAAAACAAATCCACAGAGTTACGGGTTATTAATCTTTTCAGAGAAAACAACATTTCTGGATGGCGTAGAAATTATCTCGTGAAAGGGCGGCCAGATTTTGTATTTCTCAACAAGAGGCTTGCGATTTTTGTGGACGGTTGTTTTTGGCACGGGCATGATTGCAGGAATACTAAACCAAAGGACAACAAAGAATACTGGTCAAAAAAAATTACGAGAAACAAAAAACATGACGCCGAGGTAACACAATTGCTTCAGGCGCGTGGCTGGACCGTGATTCGTATCTGGGAGTGTCAGCTTATAAAGAAAAAAGCCGGCGAAACCCTTGATAGGATTTTGGCCGCGCTTAATTCTCCGTCATAACGCTGAATGGCGTGCGAGGCATGTTAACTTGGCAGGCAAAATATGCTGAGTGCCATTATAAAAAAATAATAAGAGGAGGGCGCACTAATATGCAAAGTATTTTCAGGGGGAAGCATTTCATAACATTGCAGGAATGGAGTAAGGAGGAAATTGACACGCTGCTTGACGTTTCGCTGGATTTGAAAAAGGAGTTCGCTTACGGAAAAATAAACGACTCCCTTAAAAACCAGACGGTATTTTTAATGTTCTTCGAGCAGTCAACGCGCACGCGCAACTCAATGGAAGCCGGGATAACGCAGCTTGGAGGGCACGCCCACTTTCTCGACACCAGCAACATGCAACTGGCGCACGGGGAATCCGCGAAGGACACGGCCATAATATTAGCTCGTATGGGACATGGAATAGCTTGCCGCAACTGTTTTTGGAAACAAGGCAATGAATATCTCCGTGAGATGGCGCGATGGTCGCCTGTTCCCATCATGAACCTCCAGGATGACCTGTATCATCCGATGCAGGGAATAGCCGACCTTATGACTATTCAGGAAAAGAAGGGAAAGGATACGAAAGGCATCAACGTTTCGGTTATTTGGGCGTATGCCACCACGCATAAAAAACCCATATCGGTCCCTCTTTCCCAAATACTGCTGTTCCCGCGTTACGGGATGAACGTGACGCTGGCTTACCCCGAAGGTTATCCTTTACCGGACTGGGCTGTGGAGCAGGCTAAAAAGAACGCCGCCGCGCACGGCGGAACTTTCAGGATAACCCATGACCAGGAGGAGGCTTACCGCAGCGCCGATGTCGTTATCCCCAAAAATTGGGGAAGCTGGGTCGTGAACGAGAGCACTGAGGTGGTGGACGCGGCGCTTGAGGCAAATAAAAAGTGGAAATGCACCGAGGGGCTTATGAAGCTTACGGATAAAGACAGCATCTACATGCACGCGCTTCCGGCCGACCGCAATAACGAAGTTGAGGATCCCGTAATAGACGGCCCGCATTCCGTGATATACGACGAGGCCGAAAACAGGCTCCACACCGCGAAAGCAGTCATGCTTCTGACAATGGGAGGACGCGGAAGAGCTTAGAGCCGTTGGCTCTTTTCTGTACAAACTTTTCGATACTAAAATTAGTTTTTACAGTGTTTTATGTGCCTGAACTTTGTGCATGATTTTGAGAGGCGCTATAATCAACGCACAATGAAAAACAATGCGGGCGGCAAAATGCCGAAGGCGCTGAAAAACCCCTTGTTTTAGGAGTTTAAGACAAGGGGTTTCTCATATAATTCGCAAATTTTACAAACATAAACATGTTTATATAGTCACGCTGTAAATTTTTGATTTTACTCCGTCTTTGCAACAGTTGTCCTTGTATTCATACTTACTTTTTTTCTTTATTATAACAAAAAACCCGCTAATTTCTACTATTTAGCGGGCTTTTCTTTGATTTTATGAATCTCTCTCATTGTTGCCTGACTTTCTCAGTGCCCTTCATCAGCTCCCTCACACAAAACTGAGAACATCGTCAAAACCCGTAATTTCAAACACTTTCATGACTTCTTTTGAAACGCCGCCAACAGTCATGGTCGTCTTTTTGGCATCGGCTGTTCTTTGCCCCAAAAGCAGCACGCGCAGTCCGGCTGAGGATATATAGGCAAGCTGCGAGAAATCCAGTTCGATTTGTTTCAGATCTTTAATCGCGGGGATCAATATCTCCTGAAGTTGCAGCGCGGAGTCCGCGTCCAGCCTGCCTTCCAGGCTAAGAATGAGTTTTCCGTTTTCCTGCGCTTTGTTGATAATCATTAACGAGCCCTCCTTAATAAATTTAAGCGTTTAATATTCGTAAGCCGCATATATATTTTATAACAATATTCGGAATAAATTAGTATTGGGAATTTTAGTTCTTTTGTGTTAAAATTTGCGGTATCGGAATAAATTTCGAGGGGAGCGAATTGGCGATGGAAGCAGAGGTTATGCGCCAGAAAACGCGGGAGGCCGCAGGATCTTGGAAAGGAAAGAAAGGCGGGCTTGTTCCGGTTCTGCAGAAAGTACAGGAGAAGCTTGGATACCTTCCGCCTGAAGCAATGGAAACAATTTCTCAGGAGCTTAAACTGCCGCTTGCCGAGGTTTACGGAGTGGCTACATTTTATGCGCAGTTTCATCTTAATCCGCGCGGGAAATATATCGTCCGCGTTTGCCGCGGGACGGCATGTCATGTGCGCGGAAGCCTTAAGATAATGGATAAATTCAAGGAGCTGCTTAAAGTTAAAGACAACGAAACAACGGACGATTTGCTGTTTACGCTTGAGCCGGTTGCGTGTATCGGGGCCTGCGGCCTCGCGCCTGTGATCATGATAAACCATGATACGCATGGCAGGCTTGAAGTCGATTCGGTTATAAAGATAGTAGAAGATTACAGGAAGAAGTAGAGGGGAGGAGTTTAGGCATGGCAAAGATAACTAATTTGGCTGATTTGCGAAAGATAAAAGAGGCCGCCAGCGATCAGACGTCAGCCCGCTCCAGGGGGCGCAGCCGTATCATCGTGGGGCTTGGCACCTGCGGAATAGCCGCAGGGGCAAGGAACGTCATGCAGGCCATAATGGAAGAACTGCAAAAACGCGGAATAAAGGACGTTTCCGTGGAAACCACGGGATGCATAGGGATGTGCCAAAAAGAGCCCCTTGTTGACATCATACGAGAAGGGCAGCCGAGAATATCCTACGGCCCCGTTAAGGTTGAGGACGTTGCTCGTTTGGTTTCAAATCATGTAGTGAACGGAAATATCCTTGAGGACATATTAGTAGGCCGCGCAGATTAATTAAAGCTTAACCGCAAGCAATTGCAAAACTAATCAAAAAGGCTCTTTTGAACGGGGGCGTTGCTTATGATCACCCGGTTTTTTTCAAAACTTTTAAGCAGCTCCCTTGCTCTTGCAAGCACCGGCTTGGGCAGCCCCGCAAGGCGGGCGACTTCTATCCCGTAAGAACGGTCCGCGGCGCCTGAAATCACCTGATGCCTGAAGGTTATCCCGTCGGAGTTTTCGTTCACCGCCATGCTAAGATTGACGACCCCGCTCAAAATTCCAAGGGATGTAAGCTCATGATAATGGGTGGCGAAAAGAACTTTGCAGCCTGAAGCCGCCGCGCCGTGATGAAGATGCTCAAGCACAGCCCAGGCTATGCTCATTCCATCCCATGTGGCCGTGCCCCTTCCCACCTCGTCAAGGATAACGAGGCTCCGGTCCGTGACATTGTTCAAAATATTGGCGGTCTCCAGCATTTCTATCATGAAAGTGCTGTTGCCCCTTGTTATATCATCTCTTGCTCCTATTCTGGTAAATATCCTTTCGGTTATCCCCAAAACGGCGGATGACGCGGGGATCCACGAGCCCATCTGCGACATTATGCAAAGCAGCGCCGTCATTCGGAGCCACGTTGATTTTCCCGCCATATTCGGCCCCGTCAAAATGGCTATCCGCGCGCCCTCCGAGGACAACAGCACGTCGTTGGGGACGAAAGGGTTGCCGGAAATAGCTTCAAGCACAGGATGGCGGCCCGCGCGAATTTCTATGTCATTGGCCCCGTCCTCCGAAATTTGAGGGCAAATATAATTTCTCTCCCACGCGGCCTTTGACAGCGAAGCTATGCAGTCGAGTTCCCCCAAAGCCCTCCCCAACTGCTGGAGGACGGCGGCGTTTATCCTTATCCCGCTGACAAGCTTTGCATAGATTTCGCGCTCGAGCTCCGAGATTTTACTCTCCGCGTTTATTACTTTACCTTCAAATTCCTTGAGCTCGGCGGTAATAAAACGTTCGGCGCTGACCATCGTCTGGCGGCGCGAGAAATGTTCGGGGATTTTTACGCCCGAAGCCGCGGCATTGCTGAGCTCTATGTAATATCCAAAAACATTGTTGCGCCCTACTCGAAGTTTTGATATTCCGCTGTCCGCCCTCTCGCGGGCGATATATTCTTCAAGCCATAATTCCCCCTTCTCCGATACCTCGCGCCATTTATCAAGCTCCGCGTCGAAGCCCGAACGTATGGTATTCTTATCCCCGCGCTCCGAAAGTGCGGAATCGAGCAGGCTTTTTAAGGCGGAAAGGCTTGGGATCGAAGAAAAAATTTCAAAAACGTTTAAAAAGGAAGCTCTGGATAATGGATGAAGGACTTGAGGGATTATGTTGAGGGTATCTTTTACGGCAAATATGTCCCGGATATTGCCGGAATTGCTTAAAAGTCTTGAAACTGCGCGTTCCATGTCAAAGCAGCCGGATAAACTGTTCTTGACGCTGTTTAAAACTTCCGTGTCATTTACGAAGCTGCATACAGCGTTCTGCCTGAACCTGATTGTCTCCGCGTCCGTTAAAGGGCGCAGTATCCATGATTGAAGTGTCCTGCGTCCCATTGGGGTGACGCAGTTGTTAAGGACGGAATAAAGCGAATTGGTCTCTCCCGTCAGCTCAAGGCTGTTCTGGGAAGCGGAGTCTATCCATAAAGACGACGAGGAGCGCAGTATCCAAAACCGGGTAACATGGGACACCGCGCCGAACTGGGTGCTCATCAGGATCGACATCACAGCCCCCATGCAGCCCACGCAAGGGTCATCATCGCTGCATCCGAAAGTTTCAAGGGAAGGTACCCCCCACAGGGATTTCAATTTTTGCGAAGCGCTGCTGACCTTAAAAACTTCATTCGGCTGCGGCACAAGATAGTAATTCTTAAGGGGGGCGGGTATTTTTTCCACGTTCAGGCCGCTCGGATAAAGCAATTCATGCGGGGCAAACGCGGAAATAAGCGAGACTGCCTCCTCAAAAGGAAAAACGCCGGCCTCAAGTTTTCCCGCCTCCGCCGAGTAAAGGGCTAAAGCTATCTTTTCAGCGTCCTGTTTAGACCTGGACGCGCTCAATATTGAAAATGCCGCAAGGCGTCCCGTGTCCTCGCTTTCTTCCGGAACATACGTTCCCGGAGTGATTATTCTGTTTACCTCGCGTTCCACTAATTTTTGAGAACCGCCGGGTTCGGAAATCTGTTCGCATATCGCGACTTTATGCCCGAGACGCATTATCCTTCCCAGGTATACGTTCAGGGCATGGTGAGGGACTCCCGCCATCGGAATGTTCTTATTCGCGTCGCGGCTTGTAAGGGTGAGGTTCAGCGCGCCTGACAGTATCTTCGCGTCGTCGAAGAACAGTTCATAAAAATCCCCCATCCTGAAAAAAAGCAGGCAATCGGGGTATTTCTCTTTCCATTCAATATATTGCGCTAACCATGGGGTGATCTTTACGCCGTCGGGAAGTTTAAAAGCCATTTGTCTTGTCAGTCCTCTTTAAAAATAAAAATGCAGAATAATTTATCAAGGTCGTGCAAATGTCCGGGTTATAATGAAAACAAAAACAAGGTTACATAATTTAGTTAAATATGTTTTAAGACATCCATTTTTTCATATAAAATGCGATAAACTTTTATTTTTCGTTCATCTTCATCTACAAAATAAAAAAGTAAATGGTCTTCAAGGATCATTTGCCTATACTTGGGATTTGCGTGGTAAACAGCCCACATATTGGGCATATCTTCAAGCATCAGCAACTTTTTTTCCATTTCTTTAAATATTCGCTTCGCTTTTTTAGGGTAGTCAGCTAAAACTTCAGTAATCCGCAAAATATCACTGTTAAATATTGGGAGATAGGTTACTTTAAATTTCATACCCGTACTTCTTCCTAATTTTGCCAAAAACGTCATTGTGGCTTAACCACTTCGTATTTTTGTCGGCGGCTTCTTTCTCCGCTTCAGCTAATTTTTCAAGTATTATTTTCTCGGTTAAGAACTGGGTTGTTACAAGTTCAAACGGTATTTTTTTTTCTCTTACCAATGCCTTTAAGCTTGAAACAATATATGTCGTCATGTTCATTCCAATGTCTTCAAGCATTTCTTCCGCTTGTTTTTTTACAACATCATCAACTCTAACAGTAATGGCTCTTGATTGTGACAACGCAATCACTCCTTTCCGTATGCCATTGTACGGCAATCAGATGATTTTAGCAATACAATGCCCCAACATAAAGCAGCAGCGCGTGAATCGTCACTATCAGAATGAGAGCCCAGAATACGGGTATTTTCATATCCATGAGGCGATGATGAAGATGCGCTCTGTCAGGCAGGAACGGGGATTTCCCCTTTATTATCCTTCTAAAAAAAGCGAACGCCGTATCAAGGACAGGAACGCCGCCGAAAAGCACGAGCAATAGTATAAGTTCATGAAACCGGACACGCCCAAGGGTCCCGCTCATTCCCTCTACCGCGTGCGCTGAGTAAATGAACCCTAAAAGAGTTGAGCCGCCGTCCCCGAGAAAAGTGTGGGCCTTCGGAAAATTCCAGCACATCGTCCCAAGAGCCATAGCTGCAAGAGATACCCCAAAAGTCATGGATGAAAAGGAAACGGGGGCGCCGAAAATTCCCATCAAAAATAAAGCCATTGACGAAGCTATGAATATCGAAAGGCAAAGGCCGTTTATTCCGTCTATAAAATTATACGCGCTGGTAACTCCGGCTATCCAAACTACCGCGACAAAATATGTAAGCAAAGGAAGCTCAAGGGTAAAAATGGCGAGCGCGGCCGCAAGCAGGTGGATAAGAAGGCGGAATAAAGCGGGCAGGGATTTCATATCGTCCATGTAGCCGCCGAAAAAAACAAGAGTCGCCCCCGTCGCGACGTAAGGGATGTAAGCGCCCGAAACATCCGCGGCTACGGCCTCGGAAGCCGGAGTTACATAATAAAGGCACAGGACAAGGTATCCAAGCCATAATCCAAGCCCCGCGCCGCGTGGAGTGATTTCAGAATGAACCTTGCGTCCGCCGGGAGCGTCGAGAATACGAAAACGGTTCGCCAGCCCTATTGCAACGGGCGTAACGAAACCGCCCCAAAAGAACGAAGCAAGCGCGACGGCTAAAAGAACTATTCCGGAGTTATCCATATTTTAATCAAAAAAATGTTTATTTTGTTCCAAAAAGCCTGTCCCCCGCGTCTCCAAGCCCAGGCACGATGTAGCCGTGATCATTGAGGTGGCTGTCCAAAGCCGCGGCATAAATCGGAACATCGGGATGCGCGTCGTGCATCTTTTTGATCCCCTCCGGCGCCGCGATTATACACACAAAAGAAATCTTCTGCCCGCCATGCTTCTTTATCAATTCTATTCCGGCGATAGCGGAACCTCCCGTTGCCAGCATGGGGTCGAGGATCAATATCTCCCGCTCATTTATGTCGGTCGGAAGTTTGCAGTAGTATTCAACGGGATTAAGAGTTTCAGGGTCTCTGTATAATCCTATGTGCCCGACTTTCGCATTGGGGATCAGTTGAAGTATCCCGTCAACCATGCCTATACCGGCGCGAAGGATCGGGATTATGGCAAGCGTCCGCCCTTCACAGGCCACGGCGTCGGTTACAGCAAGAGGGGTTTCAACTTTTATCGGAATCGTTTGCAGATTCCGTGTTATTTCGTAAACCATCAGGCCGGCTATCTCCTTTATAAGATCGCGAAAATCCTTCACGCTTGTATTTTTATCGCGTATCATAGCGACTTTATGCTGAACAAGCGGATGGTTGAAAATCGTTACGCGTTCCCTGCCTCTTAGAGAGAAAGAAAACAGGTTCGTCTCTTCGGCGGCTATCTTATTGAGCCGCACCGCATGGCGGCCTCCCTCAAAGTCGGTTTTCAGCCATTCTTCGATTATTTGCGGGACTAAAGACGCCGGAATAAGGCGGGCTCCAAGCGCAATGATATTTGAGTCGTTATGTTTCCTGCTGATGGCCGCAAGCTCCGGAGCATTGCATACGGCTGACCTCACCCCCTTTACTTTATTAGCCGCAAGACACATCCCCATGCCGGTGCCGCAGATAAGTATCCCTCTGTCGGCTGTTTGCAGGGAAACAGCTTCAGCCACCTTTAGCGCGACTTTCGGATAATCCTCGTCATGGAACTCGACTACTTCCTCTATCCCGAAATTTAACGAAACCTCCGAAAGATATTTTTTCACCGTGTCCAAGTGTTCTCTGCCGGTATGATCACAACCGACCGCTATTTTCAATCCCAATTTAAAGCCCCTCCCGTTCCATTATCTCTATTATTTTCTCAAGCGTTATCAGCGCTTCGAACCTAAGTTTTTCTCTTTTCTGACTTTGAGCGGCGCGCAGGAGCGAGCAGCATTCGGACAGCGCCTCATGTTTCTCGTGGGTTTTTTGATGGGTTTGGGATGACTTTATTTTAAAAGCGCTTTCCTTTACGTCCCCTTTTTCTTGCGATCCAAAATTGAAAACCCTCTGCAGTAAATTTTTCAGCACCTTAACCTGTCACTCCCTCGGAATAAAAATGTCGTATAATTAAAAAAAATTCTATCACAAATTCTGGTATGCAATATAATAAACTGATACAATAATAAAAAGCGTGTTTTAAATTAAGGAGGAAATAAAATGTTATTCAAAGGAACAGGAACGGCTGCCATTACTCCGTTTAGTGAGAATGGTATTGACTATGAAAATTTCGGCCGTTTTATTGACTGGCAGATCGAACAGAAAGTGGAATTTCTGCTCGTACTCGGAACTACCGGTGAATCTCCCACTATTCTCGGAGCCGAGAGGGATGAACTTATAAAGTTCTTTGTAAAAAAAGTTAACAAGCGGGTCCCAGTAGTTGTAGGATCGAGCTCGAATTCGACCGCCGTGACCATAGAGAACAGCGTAAATGCGCAGAAGATGGGCGCGGACGGCCTTCTTGTGGTTACCCCGTACTACAACAAACCGACGCAGGAAGGGTTGTATCAGCATTTCAAGGCAGTATCGGAAGCCATAACGATACCTCTCATAATATACAATGTCCCCGGGCGCACCGGCGTGAATATACTTCCGGAAACAGTGCTGAGGCTTGCGGAATTTAAAAATATAGCCGCCATCAAAGAGGCTTCGGGAAACCAGGTGCAAGTGGACGAACTGCTGCGTAAGATACATATTTTGCGCCCCGATTTCAGCGTTCTTTCCGGAAATGACGATCAGGCGTTTCACCTTGTAAACGCCGGAGGACAGGGAGTTATCTCAGTTTTATCGAACATAGCGCCGCGCGGCACCTCGGACATGATACGGGAAGCCCTTTCAGGAAACGTGGCGAAGGCGAGGGAGCTGCATCTTAGATTGCTGCCTCTCATGAAAAATCTTTTTATGGAGACAAATCCGATACCGGCCAAATATGGAGCGCACAAACTCGGCTTCTGCAAGAACATACTTCGTTTGCCGCTTGTTCCCGCGTCCGAAAAATGCGTATCCCAAATTGACGCCGATATGAAGGAGTGCGGGTTGATTTAATTATGACCGGTAAAAAAATAGCGGTGTTGGGAGCAACAGGAGCCGTTGGGGCTGAAATGTTAAAAATCTTGGAAGAACGCAATTTTCCCGTCTCCGAGTTGCGGCTGCTCGGATCCCGTTCGGGGCGCAGCGTAAAATGGAGAGGGAAAGAGCAACCCGTTGAAGCGGTTTCGCCGGACAGCTTCAATGGTATTGACATAGTCCTATCGGCGGTCGAAGGGGACATAAGCCGTTCGCTTTCGCCCCTTGCCGTGGAGCGCGGGGCGGTTGTCATAGACAACAGCAGCGCGTTCAGAATGGAAGAGGATGTGCCTCTTGTAATACCGGAAGTCAATCCCGAGGACATAGCTTTGCATAAAGGGATAATCGCAAATCCCAACTGTTCCACTATAATAGCTCTGGTGGCGCTTGCCCCTTTGCACCGCTCGTTCAGGATAAAAAGAATAATCGCCTCAACGTATCAGGCTGTAAGCGGGGCGGGGGCCGCCGGAGTCGCGGAGCTTGAGGAACAGGCGCTTTCCTTTGCGCGGGGAGATTCCATGAAAACGGGAGCGTTTCCTTACCAGATAGCTTTCAACTTGATTCCCAGGATAGACAGCGTTGATACTGAAAATTTGTATACCAAAGAGGAGTTGAAATTGCGGAATGAATCCCGTAAGATACTTCATGCTCCCAATTTGATGGTAAACTGCACCTGTGTGCGCGTTCCGGTCTTTCGCAGTCATTCCGAAGCTTTGACCATAGAAACTGAAAAGCCCATAACACCGGAAGCCGCGCGGAAAATACTTTCAGAAGCTCCGGGAGTGCGCGTGATCGATGACCCGCTGAACGAACGCTATCCTATGCCGATTGAGTCCTCCGATCAGGATATGATATTTGTCGGACGCATACGCAAAGATTTAAGTAATGACGAAAATGGGCTTGTTCTCTGGGTATGCGGGGATCAGGTGCGTAAAGGCGCGGCAACAAACGCGGTTCAAATAGCAGAGGAGTTGATATAACGTGCATTATGGGGTCATAGGTTATTCCGGGCGCATGGGGAGCGAAATAGTGTCCTTGTTTAACGCTTCCGGGCATATTAACTCGCTGCTTGCGGATGAAAACGGAATACGGACGGACAGCGGAAATACTCAGGTGATGGTAAATTTCGCGCTGCCTCCTTCCATAGACGGCACGGCGGAGCTTTGCAGGAAATATAAAGCAGCGCTGGTAATAGGAACCACGGGGCTTAAAGATGAGCATTTCGAGAGCCTCAAAAAATTATCCGGAGAGGTTCCCGTTATACAAAGCTATAACTTCGCAACCGGAATAAACGTTCTGAAAATAATGCTGCGTGAATTTTCTCAAATGCTGGACGATTGGGATGCCGAAATAATTGAAGTTCATCATAACAAAAAGAAAGACGCCCCGTCAGGGACAGCGATTTTATTGCGCGACGCGGTACTTGCGGGGGACGGCAATCGCAAAGACTGTAGCATACACTCTTTAAGGCTTGGCGGAGTGCCGGGGGATCATATAATTGAATTCTCAAACGAAGGCGAGGTTTTAACTTTTTCTCACCGCGCGATATCGCGGACAGTATTTGCCATTGGCGCGCTTAAAGCCGCTGAATTCGCGTTGAATGCCAAACCTGGGTTATATTCTTACGAGGAAGTCCTAAAAAAATAATGGAAAAATAATCTAAAAATAAAAAATTCGAAAGGTGTGGTCAGTTTATGTGGAGGAATCTTAAAATCAGCATGAAGTTGTTGTTGGGATTCGGGTTGGTCTTGTCCGTGTTTTTGGTATCCGTTTTCGTGATGTGGCGCTATGTCAGGTTTGTGGAGGTTAACAGCCGTTACCTGGGCGAGGAAGTTTTAATGTCGTCGGAACTGGCAATTGCATTCGAAATAGAAGCTTCCCAGGTATTCTTTGCCGCGCGTACCATACAATTAACGGAAAGTCCGGAAGCTATCGCGGCCTTCAGAGAGCAATTGGCAAAGGCTGAAGCGGTAAAGGGGAAAATTATAGATCTGAACAGGGAGTATCCGGAACTTCGGGCTCCTGCCCATGTGGTCGATGTGGTGGTACCGCTGACGATACAGTATGTAACCGCCGTGGAGAATACGATTACCCTCATAGAGAGAAGAAAGGTCCAGTTGAGGACATTCGGCGAGAAGGGAGCGGAGACGTCGGAGATCGCGCTGCGAATGTTTGACAGGCTTCATTCCCATATGAGAAACAGCATCCAGGGCATGGTCACCAGATCTGACCCAACCGAAGCGCATTCCTTGTCGGATGCCGTGAAGTCGGCCGCTTTATTTCTGGAAAGAGCCATGAGCGTGCGGAGGGACGTCTGGCAGGCCGTCTCCCTCGTCCGAACCGGAGCAGGTCTTGATGAAATGCGCGCAATTGTCGGCAGGATAAAAGAACTGCAGGATCATGCGGATGAATTGAGGCCATATTTCTCCAATACTCAGGACGATGTGAGAATGTTGGAAGAACTGGCGAACGACCTCAGGGAGTACGAGGCCACTTTGGCTGAATTCATAGAAGTGTGTACGGAACTGGATAACCTTAACCAAGCCCGCGGCCCGATGATGGATAACCTCTACAGGGAAAGCAATTTTGCCGCTGAGTATGCTTTCGGGCGTGCCAAGGAGATTTCCCAAGACAACATTGAAGACCTCAACTGGGCGATTACCCTTATGCTGATTTCCGCGATCGTCAGCCTTATCTTAGGACTCCTGATAGCGGTATTCATAGCGAGGAGCATTTCCAAACCGCTTAACACTATCGTCAGCCTGGCAAAACGCGCCGGTGAAGGCGACCTGACCGTCAAAAAAGCGGATTTCGGCTACGAGGGCAGAGATGAGCTGGGCGGCATGATAATGGCGCTGGCCGACATGATAGGATCCCAAAGCTCTACGATGAAGCATGTCGCGGATGTTTCCAAAAATCTTACGGAAGGGGCCGGCGACCTCTCCGCCATTTCCGAGGAGACGAGCGCGGCAATGCAGGAAATAAGGTCATCCGTCAACCAAGTCAGTATGCTGAGCGAATCCAACGGTTCAGCCTTGGAGGAGTGCAACGCCGGAGTTGAAGAAATGAGCGCCGGCGCGGATTCTGTGGCTAATTCGGCGACAGACAGCGCCGCGTTTATCTCCCAGACGACGGATGCTTCCAATAAGGCAATCCAGACGGTACACAACGTCATAGGCGGAATGCGCAACGTGGATGACAACGCCAGGAAAAGCGAAGAAAAAATGCGGCAGCTGGTTTCATCCGTCGAGAACGTCAGCAGCTTTGTTTCTGTTATCACGGGAATTGCTGATCAGACGAACCTTCTGGCGCTCAACGCGGCCATTGAGGCGGCGCGCGCCGGAGAGGTGGGGCGCGGTTTCGCAGTCGTCGCTGAAGAGGTCCGCAAGCTGGCGGAGGAGTCCGCTCACGCGGCTCAGAACGTGAACGCTATAATCCAGGAGCTTCAGACCGGCGCGCAGGAAAGTATCAGGGTGACGACCGAGGCGGGACGTCTCCTCTCGTCAACCCTCGTTAACGCGGAAAACGCTCTGAAAGAGCTGAACGATGCTATAGACCAGATAAACAAGACCAACGATTCCATCCAGAATATCGCCGCCGTTGCGGAAGAGCAGGCAGCGTCCAGCAAGGAAGTTGCCACGGCGATCGACAGCGCAACCAAAGCGTCGCTTGAGCTGGCCGGGACCGTAGGGAGCATCCAGCGCGCGACCGACGAGACGTCTCAGGCGACGGAGGGTGTTGCGAAACAGGCGGAGTCAATGATGGGGTACGCCAGAATTTTAACGGAACTGCTGTCTCAGTTCAAAGTGGAAGCTGAAAGCCAGCCCACGAACACGTTGGCGCTCAAGAGATAACTGTTACGGTATCAATGGATACGCAGGAAATAATCCGGCTGATAAAAGAATCGCCGAAATCAACTCACGCAAGGGCATATATCGCGGGCGAATTAAATGAGATAGATTTTATCAGCGCCGGGAATGTAAAATTCGTAGGCGGAAAGGAATTCGGACTGCTTACGGGGGATTACTCCGCGCTCAAAAAACTGATAGAGGATAATCCGGAAAAGATAAAGTCGTGCGATATTCAGGTTAATGACCGCAATTCAGGGGTCCCGCTGGCTGATATAACTCAGTATGAAGCAAGGATAGAACCGGGCGCCATAATCCGCGCCCGGGTCAATATAGGCAAAGCGGCGGTAATTATGATGGGAGCGGTAATAAATATCGGAGCGGAAATAGGCGCTTCGACCATGATAGATATGAACGCCGTGATAGGCGGACGCGCCGTGATAGGCGACAATTGCCATATAGGGGCAGGCGCGGTGATAGCGGGGGTCATAGAACCGGCATCGGCAATCCCCGTGGTAATAGGAAATAAAGTCATGGTCGGGGCAAACGCGGTGGTACTTGAAGGGGTTCAGGTAGGGGAAGGTTCTGTGATAGCAGCCGGAGCGGTCGTTGTAAGCGACGTTCCTCCGGGAGTCGTTGTTGCGGGAACGCCCGCCAGGATAATAAAAAAAGTGGATGAGAAAACTACACTTAAAACCGCGATAGTTGAAGATTTAAGACAGTTGTAAAAGCAGGGGTTAGGGGTTAGCGTTGCATACCCAAAGGGCACGACGGGAGCCCGTGAGCGGTGAGATTAGGAAAAGCAATCCACAATGGACAATGAAAACAAATGCGGGTGATACCATTCAAGGCTAAGGTATTACCCGCATTTGTTTTGTCTTTTTCAACATTGTGCTAAGAAAATAGATATTGACATGCAATAATAAAATAGCATATTATTTTTATAAATAAGGTATTTATGGAAAAAAACAAAGGATGGATATTTACTTGGAACTCCTAAAAAAACCTGCTTGAATATGCGGGCTGCCTGGCCTCTGCTTATGAAGAAAAAGCCAAAGAAGGCTTGAGTCAACATGTTTTAGGGGACAACGAATAATGATTTTCGTGGATACAAATATTTGTAACAACATCTTTAAAAAGAAAGGAATGGTTAATTATGTTGAAAAATCTTAAAATCAGCAGGAGGCTGCTGTTGGGATTTGGGTCAATCCTGCTTGCGTTTGTGATATCCGTTGTTGTGATGTGGAGCAACATCAAGGTAGTTGATTCAAACAGCCGCTATTTAGCTAACGAGGTCATGTTGTCGCTGGATCTGGCAAATTCATTCGAAATAGAGGCTTCAAAGGTATTCCTGAACTCGCGCGCCGTGCAGTTAACGGAAAGCCAGGAGGCAATCGCGGACTACTATGAACAACTTGCAAAGGCAAGCAAGGTAAGGGACGAACTTGCGGAACTGAGCAGGCAGCATCCGGATCTCAGGGCTCCGGCTCATGTGTTGAACGTTGTGATGCCGCTGACAATACAGTACGTTGAGCTCATGGATAACACGCTTGCTTTAATGGAGAAGAGAAAAAATCTGTTGGAGACGTTCGTTGAGAATGGAGCAAAATTATCGGACGGCGCGGCAAAAGTATATGACAGGCTTTATACATATCAGGAAAACAGCATCCGGAATTTAAGCGCCGGAGTCAATCCAACCGGTACATACGCATTGGCGGACGCAGTGAGACTGAGCGCTTTGCTTCTGGAGAAAGCTATGGGCCTGCGGAGAGACGTCTGGCATGCCGCCTACGTCGTCCGGACCGGCGGAGACCTCAGCGAAATACAAGATGTTGCCGGCGACATAAAAGATTTGCGGAAACAGGCGGAGGACCTGAGGCCATTTTTCGTTAATGCGCAGGAAGACGGGAAAATGCTGGATGGCCTGATGTCTGTCCTTAAAGACAACGAAACCAATTTGAGCGAATTCATAAAAACGTGCGTGGAACTGGATCAGCTTCTGCAGGCCCGCACCCCGCTGATGGAATCCATCTTTCATGAATGTGAATTTGCCGCCGCCTATGCTAACGACCGCGCCAAGACTATTTCACAGACGAACATCGAAGATCTCTACCGGGCTCTTTTCGTGATGTTAGCATCAACGGCCGCTGCTATCGTTTTTGGTTTACTAATAGCGATATTCCTTGCGCGGAGCATTTCCAAACCGCTTAACACAATAGTCAGCCTGGCAAAACGCGCCGGGGAAGGGGACCTGACCATCAAAAAAGATGATTTCGGCTACGGCGGCAAAGACGAGATGGGCAGTATGATCACGGCGCTGGCTGACATGATACATATCCAGGACATGACGCTGGAGAATATTACGGAGGTTGCAAGAGACCTTGCGGGCGGATCCGGGAACCTCTCCGCCATTTCCGAAGAGACGAGCGCGGCAATGCAGGAGATCAGGGCGTCTGTCATTCAAGTAAGCGTGTTGAGCGAATCCAACGGCTCAGCTTTGGAGCAGTGCAACGCCGGAGTTCAAGAAATGAGCGCCGGCGCGGATTCCGTGGCAAAGTCGGCGACGGACAGCGCCGCGTTTATCTCCCAGACAACGGATGCTTCCACTAAGGCAATCCAGACGGTGCACAGCGTCATAGACGGAATGCGTGACGTGGGTAAAAACTCCAGGAAGAGCGAAGAAAAAACGCGGCAACTGGTTTCATCTGTTGAGAACGTTGGCAGTTTCGTTTCGGTCATCACAGGAATTGCGAATCAGACGAACCTTCTGGCGCTTAATGCGGCCATCGAGGCTGCGCGCGCCGGGGAGGTAGGGCGAGGATTCGCCGTTGTTGCTGAAGAGGTTCGCAAGCTGGCGGAGGAGTCCGCTCAGGCGGCTCAGAGTGTGAACAGTATCATCAAGGAACTTCAGACCGGCGCGCATGAAAGCATAAAAGCCACGACCGAGGCGGGGGACCTTATCACGTCAACCCTTGATCATGCGGAGCACGCGTTGAACGAACTGAACGACACTTTAGAGCAGATAAACAAAACCAACGACTCAATCCAGAATATCGCCGCCATTGCGGAAGAGCAGGCGGCGTCCAGCAAAGAAGTTGCCATGGCAATCGACAGCGCCACCAAGGCGTCACTTGAACTGGTCACAACTGTGGCGGGCATCAACCGCGCGACTGACGAGACGTCTCAGGCCACGGAGGGCGTCGCGAAACAGGCGGAATCCATGATGGGGTACGCAAAAACTTTAATGGACCTGCTGTCCCATTTCAAGTTAGTTTCCGACCATTCCGCAGACGCGAAGGCGTTGGCGGTCAAGAAATAGCTGAACTTTATTATTAAGGGTGGTAAAACAGTGCGAAAAAATAAATTAAAACAGAAACTTTTAGCGGGAGAAGCCGTGTTTGGCTCATTTATCACAATGGACAGCCCGGACTTAGTGGAAATTTTCGGAATCGCAGGCTTTGATTTTGTGATAATAGATAATGAACACGGGCCGGGAAATCCGCATTCCGTTCAGCACATGCTGAGGGCGGCGGAAATAAGGGGGCTGGACGCAATTATCCGCGTTCCAAATGCCGAGCAGCACACAATACTTAAAGCTCTTGACATAGGGGCTGCCGGCGTTCAGGTCCCTCAGGTCAATAATGTCGAAACAGCGAAAGGAGCCGCGCAGTGGGCGCATTATTTCCCGGAAGGGACAAGAGGGTTGAGCGCTCCGCGCGCGCTTAATTATGGGCTTGGCAATTTGCTGGTGGAAGAATCAATAAGGTCAAATGAAGAAACGCTTTTGATCTGTCATTGCGAGACGGTCGAATGTTTCGGAAAGCTGGATGAAATAGCATCCATACCCGGAATTGACGTAATATTCGTAGGGCCTTTTGACATGTCTCAATCTCTTGGAGTACCGGGGCAGACCCATCATCCTGAAGTTCTGAGGATAATCAGGGAAGCAATAGGGATAATCAAAAAACATGGCAAAATCGGAGGGATATTCTGCGGTTCCCCGGAAGATGTTAAGGAAAGAACAGGCCTTGGCTACCAATATATAGGATATGGCGTAGACAGCGGCATTATAGGCAATTGCCTTATTAATTTGTCAAAACAGCTGAAAGCGGTCAAATAAATTTTGATTACCCGGAGCGCGGGCCCCTCCTCCCGCATTAACAGCTAACGCGTTTGGAGGCGGAAAAATGACTATTACTACAAAAGAGGGCATGAATGAAATTATTTTATCCGTGGAAGACCGGTTAGACTCTATTACCAGTCCTGAACTTCAAGATAAGTTAATATCTGCGTTTAATGAATATGCGCATGTTTTGCTCAATTTTGAAAACTTGTCCTATATCAGCAGCGCGGGGCTCCGGGTGCTTTTGTTAGCTCAAAAAACCGCGCTTGGCAAAAAGGTTTCCTTTACCATACTGAATGTTTCTGAGGAAATTATGGAAGTCTTTAATATGACAGGATTTTCATATAATTTATCAATAAATCCGGCAAAATGACTGTCCCGAAATCGTAGGGGCGGCATCTTGCCGCCCCTGCTTCCAAGTTGAAGATTTAATTATAAATACTCCCGCTTATGTTGTTTACTAATATTGCTATCGCTATTATTGAGGATCCTATTCTGAAAAGATCCGATGACATTGAATTATAACCGCCGTAGTATTGACTCCAATAATTCATCGGATATGGCCTCAATATGTAAAACATGTACGGGTGGTTCCCCACACGATAAAAGAATCTATGTGGCCTTACCACCACTATTGGGCGTCTCGAAAAACTGTGATTCGGGCGAACCGAACGATTTGTTGCAGGGACCCTGCCATGCACCGTTGGGCGTGAACGGTGCATTTCAGGACTCCGGGCCTGCGCTGTGGGGGCTGTACGGTTTACTTCAGGGCTCCGGGCCTGTTCCGGGGTATTTGTATCTGGACTCCGGGGCTGCTCCTGGCGGTTCGGGCGGTTTTGCTCAGGCCTCCGAGCCTCTTCCTGACGGTTCGGACGACTCTGCTCAGGTCTACGGGCCTCTTCCTGACGGTTCGGACGATTCTGCTCAGGTCTACGGGCCTCTTCCTGACGGTTCGGACGATTCTGCTCAGGTCTACGGGCCTCTTCCTGACGGTTCGGGCGGTTTTGCTCAGGCCTACGGGCCTCTTCCTGACGGTTCGGGCGGTTTTGCTCAGGCCTACGGGCCTCTTCCTGACGGTTCGGACGATTTTGCTCAGGCCTACGGGCCTCTTCCTGACGGTTCGGACGGTTTTGCTCAGGCCTCCGGGCCTGCTCCTGGCGATTCGGGCGGTCCTCTTCGGGCTTCCGGGTTTCTTCCCGGCGATTCGGGCGGTTCGCTTCGTTCCTGCCCCTCTCCCTTGGATTGGCAAAAGCTCCCGCTGTACTAACCGTCACAAGTGATACTGCCACCAACAACGCTATTAATTTTTTCATTATCTTTCCCCTCCTAAAAAATATTGAAATGCTTGTCTCTTAATCAGGCTGACCGTATACTAACAATATGAAGTGGATATTTGATGGATATTTGATGGATATTTTGTGAAATATTCCGCAGGCTTCCATTTATAGCGCCTCTCAAAATCATGCACAAAGTTCAGACACATAAAATACTGTAAAAACTAAATTTAGTATCGAAAAGTTTGTACAGAAAAGAGCCAACGGCTCTAAATATTATGATAAAAATTTTTTGCTTAATCCCGAATTCGTACATGATAGTATAATTGACCATATCAAAAAAGGAGATGGATAAAAATTGAAAAAACTGAGTGTTCTTTTATTTTTAATTATCATGCTGTTCTTAATTTCCGCCCCTGCCGCGCCTGCCGCCATGACTTCTTTTTCTCCCGCGGGTACGACCACGGACAATCCTCAACTCAAAGCCGTTTTTTCATCTCCGATGGTCGGGGAGGATGCTGTTGGCAAAATAGTCGGCGTATCGGACTTCCCCTTTGAAATAAGTCCCCCGATAATCGCCGACGGCAGATGGGAATCTCCCACAGTCTTCACCGCTGACCTGATAGCTCCCCTGCCAAAAGCGACCGCCTTTGTCGTCACAGAAGCTGGTTCAAGACCGGGGGGGAAATTCAATTTTCAAACCGAGCCTCTCAGCCTGATTTCGGCGTCGCAGGCATCCTATTCGCTGAGCGCGGGCGCCGCAAATGTCAGGATAAAATTGGAGTTTAACCTTCCAGTGCCGCCCGCTAGGCTTGCAAGTTTTTTAACGATCGTCACGCCCACAAACAGAAAACTTAATTTTTCCAGCATCGGTGGGCTCCCGTCAAGAACGATAATGCTGGAAACGGCGCTTACGGGCGGCAATATTAACGAGAACAAACTCATACTTACTATAGCAAAAGGGCTTACAGCCAGCGTAGGTTCCTTAGCGCTGGAAAAGGAAATCAACCAAGTCATAGACGTAAGCCCAGTGCTTGAGATAATCGATACCAGCGTAAGCAATTATGACGGATCAATATTTATAGAAACCAATAACAGAATCAACATAGAAAAAGCTCAACAATTCATAACTATCGAGCCGGCATCCGGATTCAGGCTGGAAAGCAGATGGAACGGCTTTGCCATAACCGGCGATTTTAAACCCCGCCAGCGCGTGGCCGTGAATATCAAAAAAGGGCTCCCCGCGGCGGATGACAACACGAAACTTCCCAATGATTTTCAAAAAGCGTTTATAATTCCCGATAGGCCGCCCACAGTCAGCTTTCCCGCTTCGGGCATGTTCCTCTCTCCCTCCGTGGGAACGAAAATCCCCGTTGAAACCGTGAATATAAGCGATTTGGATATAACGCTGTGGCGTTTATACGAATCCAACATACCTTATGTCCTTCGCAACGAATACTTCCGGTACAACTTTCCGTCGGACATGTCCGCGAGGGTGGCAAAAAGGACCGCGAAAATTTCATCGACTCCCAACGAGACAGTAAGGCGCGCCATTGACATTAAATCGCTTGTGAGCGAGGAAGAGTCGGAGCCGCTTCAGGGCCTCTATTTGCTCACCGCGAACGAAAAAGGGGCGTATTCCTGGCAGCAGGCCGAACAGATAGTATCCCTTTCCGATATAGGGCTGACCGCAAGGATATGGCCGGGAGGGGTTTTGATATGGGCTAACTCCATCTCTCAAGCCAAGCCGATCGAAAACGCGCTGATCAGGATATATGACGCTTCAAGCCAGCGCGTAGCTCATGGAAGGACCGATTCTCAGGGGCTTTGCAGATATTTTCCCTCAGATTTGAACGCAAAGCCTGTCTTGATCACCGCGGCCAAGGAAGGCGACGTCTCTTTTATCCAACTGAATAATCCTCTCATAACCCACGAAACCTTCGACACATCAGGCAGGGCGTGGGTAACTTCGGGCTATGACGGAATGTTATTCACCCCGCGCGGGGTCTATCGTCCGGGCGAGACCGTCAACGCCAAGGCGATAGTCCGCGAAGCCGGAGGGGGCGTACCCTCAAATTTCCCCGTACTGTACGCGGCGCGCGACTCAATGGGGAGAACATTCTCCAAAGGGACGGCGGACTTATCCGCCCAGGGGGCTGCCGACATTGAGTTTGATCTTTCGGATACCGCTCCGACGGGGGAATACGCGGTTGAGCTGTACATACCCGGAAAAGAGGGATCACCTTTCGCAGCCGTAAGGTTCAGCGTGGAGTCGTTCGCCCCGCCGCGCATTGAAGTTGGCATGAAGCGTGCCGACGCGGAGGGCAGCTTCATATTTAAAGGGGAAAACGCGGCGTTTGAAATTTCGTCAAAATACCTGTTCGGAGCCCCGTCCGCAAATATGCCATGGAGTTTGAAGTATCACGCCGTCGCGGGCGATTTTGTCCCAATCGGCGAAAAATGGGCGGCGTTTAAATTCAGCGACCCGGAAAAACCCAGAAACCTTGAGCCGTCCGGCGGAGAATTGGAGAGCGGGGTTTTGGATCAGGAAGGAAAAGCGTCCGCCAGCTTCGAGAGCGCGTTTGACTGGAACCCGCCTTCCATAGTCAGCCTTACCATAGCGGCGAGCGTCATGGAGGACAGCGGCCGCTGGATAACCAAAGAGCTGCCGTTCAAATATTTTACGGGCTCGCAAAAATATCTTCTTGGCATCGAAGCCCCGCCGGAATCCCCCGTCAACCAGACCGTACGGTTCAGGGCAGCCGCGCTTGCTCCGGACAGCGCTCCTGTAGAAGAACTTGAAGTCAAAGCCACCCTTTTCAGGGTAGTTTATCACTACAACCTTGTGCAGCGCGACGGCGTGACGCGCTGGCAGACGACGCAGGAGCTTGAAAAAACCGATGAAAAAACTTTAATGATCGCGCAGGGAACGGCCGATTTTGATTTCACCCCGAAAAGCTACGGAGAATACCTTGTGCGCGTGGAGGGCGCCGGTGAACCTCTAATTTCGGCTTCATCGCGTTTTTGGTGCTATGACCACGCGGATACGGGCGGCTCAAAGCTTATAGACAAGATCGAGCTTGTGCCGGATAAGGCAAGCTACAGCATGGGCGATACGGCAAGAGTGACCGTAAAAGCCCCGTTTGCGGGCACGCTGCTTTTCACCGTGGAGAATTCAAGCCTCATAGGCCAGCAGGTGATAGATATGCCCGGAGTTCAGGTGGACGTGTTCATCCCGATATCGGGAGACATGAGGGGGCCTAACCTTTGGTGCGTCGCTTCGGTTTTGCGCCCGGTGAAGGAGGACGAGCCGTGGACCGTCCACCGCGCTACAGGCGTAACATCCATAGCCATTGACGCAAGCGCCCAAAGGTTTCCGATAGCGATAGAAGCCCCTGATGAGATTACCCCGGACTCAAAACTTCGCGTAAAAATAAAATCGCCCCCCGATTCCGAGATAGTCGTAGCGCTTGTTGATGAAGGGGTGCTCCAGATATCCGGGTACGACACGCCGGACCCGCACGGTTATTTTTACGCTAAACACGGATTATCCTCCAACTTGTACGACATATACGACCAGCTCATGCAGGTGGAGCCGCGCTCCACCGAGCTCCTTCACCCCGCCGGCGGATTGGCGGCCCGCGCCGCCGCGTTCATGGGCAGCATGGACGCAAGACGGTTCAGGATATTGTCGATATATAAGCCGTCACTGATAATCGGGCCTGACGGAGAGGCGGAATTTGAGCTTGATATACCGGAATACAGCGGAAAAGCGCGCCTTTACGCGGTGGGGATCTCCGGAATGGCGTTCGGCAGCGCGGAAAAGTTCGTCCAAATAGCGCGCGACGTGGTAGTTGAGGCTAACCTGCCGCGTTTTGCCGCGGCGGGCGACTCCTTCAGCTCGCCTTTAAGCGTGTTCAACACGAGCGGCAAATCTCAGGACGTCCTTGTCAGCCTCAAAACGGAAGGGCCGTTGCGCATGGACGGGGAAGAAAAGACTCGCTCTTTTATTATAAATATCCCCCCAAAATCATCGGAAACGGTTGAAATTTCATTTAAAGCTGATGAAATTGGGAACGCGAAATATATCGTGGAAACAAAAATATTTAGTAAGAGAGAGGGCGAAGGTAGCCAGGGCGGGCAAGAGTTTTCCCAGGAAATCGAGCTGCCAGTCCGCGGATTGTATCCGGTGGTGTCTCAAACGGGAACGGGCAGGTTCAGCGCAGGCGAGACCATCATAACATTGCCCGGCGACGCCGCAGGGCTCACGACCCTTACCGTGGCGGGAACGCCCGTCGCGGACCTTGTCCCCGCCGTAAATTTCCTGTTAAGTTATCCGCATGGCTGCCTTGAGCAGGTTGTATCCCGGGGCTGGGCGCTTCTTGCCGTGCCGGAGGCGGTAAGGATGACGGACCCGGAGCTTATTTCGCAGCCTGAGATATTGAATAAGTTATCCTCGTGCATATCCGCGCTTCAGACGATGCAGCTTTACAACGGCTCGTTCGCGTCATGGCCGGGCGAAATGCGTTCAAACGACTGGGCAAGCGTTTACGCCGCGCATTTCCTGTCCGAGCTGAAAAAAGCCGATATAATGCGCCCGTTCCCCGAGGACATGTTCAACGGGGTCATGAACTTCGTGAGGCAGCTTTTGGCCGAGCCCGCAGACGGGGACAACATCAAGGAGGACCTCACGACGAAGGCTTACGCCTGCTTTGTTCTGGCGCTCGAAAAGGAAGCGCCCCTCGGGCTGATGTACTGGCTTAAGGAGAACTCGCATAACCTGCTGCCGTCGGGGCAGATATGGCTTGCGGGCGCGTATTCGCTTGAGGACGGGAAGCAGGATCATCTTAAGGAGCTTGGCGGGGTTTTCGCAGCGGACGCCCCGCTGGCTTCAAACCCCGTAACTCTTGACAGTATGGTTCGCAACGCCGCCCAGATGCTTTTGCTGTGGGGCATGGTGCAGCCCGACGCGCCCGAGGCGGCGGCGTTGGCGGAAAACCTCATCCGGCTTGGCAGGGCGGGGCGCTGGTACAGCACCCAGGAGAACGCGGCTGCCGCGGTCGCCCTCGCGAATTATATAAAAAATGGCGCGGAACAGCCCGCAACCGACCTTGATTGTTCTCTTATCGCCCCTTCGGGCGAAGTTTTTGCGCCCGCGTCCTTTAAGGCGCAGGATAATTTGACTTTCCGGATACCGGAACCGGGGAACTGGACATTAAAGTCGGAAGGGACCGGCAGCGGCTATTACAGTTGGGTCGCGACCGGAGAGCCGAAAGAGGCTCCGAAGCCGGAATCTCATGGGATAAAGATCGAAACCGAGTGGACGGATTCAAAAGGAAACGTGATTACGGGCGATATAAAACTCGGGACGGAAATTTACGTGAGCGTGAAGGTCATTCCCGTGATTCCGCTTATGGATGTTGTGGTATCGCTTCTGCTTCCGGCGGGGCTTGAGATCGAATCCGCCCCGAAGCCCGAAGGATACAGGGCGGACGCGCGCGATGACAGGCTGCTGCTGTTCTTTGGCACGCTGAATGACAGCGTTGAATATAAATATGTCGTCCGCGCCGTTACAAAGGGCAATTTCGCCGTGCCGCCGCAGAGCGCGGAAGGTATGTACAGCCCCGCGACCAAATTTATCGGTGAAGGCGGAAGGGTTAATATCAATTAACAGTGGTCAGTGGTTAGGGCGGCATCCTGCCGCCCTTACTGTTTTTTTGTCTTTTATCTTTGTTTTTTCTTTTATCTTTTCTAACCACTACTATAAAATTAGCGTTCTTTATTATTGACATAAGTATCATTAATTTTACCTACACATTTTCTACACATATCTCTGTTAATATCCTCTGTCATTGGAAAAACACCGTGATAAAAACATTTTGTTGTAAAAGGAGATTTTCTGATATGCCGGAGGCAGGGAAAAACTTTAAAAAGGAAACACTTCAGGTTACAGGCATGACCTGTGTGAACTGCGAGCGTAAGATTGAGAAAAAGCTGAAAGATACGCAAGGCGTCTCCGCAGTCAAGGCAAGTTTCGCAGACGGCAGCGTGCGGGTCGCTTACGACGCGGACGCTGTGAACATTGACGCTATTGAGAAAATCATCGAGGAACTGGATTATCGCATAACAAAAGAGAAACACGGCTTCAACATTTTAGATTTCCTGGTGACAGCCGCCGCGCTTTACGTGATTTACACGCTTCTTGACCGCTTCGGGCTGCTCGGGTTTTTGTACGACTTTCCGGAGGCCAGTGCGGGCATGGGCTATGGAATGTTATTCGTGGTCGGGCTGCTCACGTCGGTACACTGTATCGGCATGTGCGGAGGGATCAACCTCTCGCTGTCATTGTCGGGCTCCAAACCTTCTTCTTTCATGCCCCAGGCCCTGGAGGAATATCTTGAGGAAAGCTCCGCAGCCCGCTTCGCCGTGATTCGTTCCGGTTTGATTTACAACTTGGGCAGGGTCGTATCCTATACGCTCATCGGCGGCGCCATCGGGATGCTTGGGGCGGCGGTCAGTCCATCGGAAAATTTCAAAATCGGGATACAGGTTGCCGCAGGGGTTTTCATGATCATCATGGGGCTCAATATGCTGAATATTTTTCCGTGGCTCCGGCGCTTCAACCTTCATATGCCGAAGTTTTTCGCCGATAAGATTTTCTCCGGAAAAAACAACGGGCCGCTTTACGTTGGCCTGCTGAACGGCTTCATGCCCTGCGGCCCGCTTCAGGCCATGCAGCTCTACGCGCTTGGAACGGGCAGTTTCGTCAAAGGAGCGCTGTCCATGTTCTTTTTCAGCACCGGAACCTTGCCTCTGATGTTCGGTTTGAGCGCCTTGAGCTCCATATTGAGCAAAAAATTCACGCGCGCGGCAATGACGATAGGGGCATCAATGGTCATCCTCATGGGGGTCGCCATGTTCGGCAACGGAATGAGCCTGGCAGGTTTCTCCCCGGTTTCCGCCCGTGGCGACGGCGTTGCCGATGTGAGCGCGCCGGCCCAGGAAGACAAAGTTCAGCTTGTCAGAACAGAACTCAGGCCCAATCGGTACGAGCCGATCACAGTACAGGTTGGCGTGCCGGTCCGCTGGACGATCAACGCGGAACCTGGGACGGTAAACGGCTGCAACAACAGGATTGTAATTCCCGAATACGATAGGCTGCAAAAGAGGCTCACCGTGGGTGAAAACATAGTTGAATTCACGCCAACCAGGACCGGCACTTTCACCTATGCCTGCTGGATGGGGATGATCCGCGGCTCAATCACGGTCGTGGAAGAGGACGCCGGCAATACGATTTAGAGCCGCTGGCTCTTTTCTGTACAAACTTTTCGATACTAAATTTAGTTTTTACAGTGTTTTATGTGTATGAACTTTGTGCATGATTTTGAGAGGCGCTATAATTAAAGCGAAAAATATCAGGAAGCGCTGACCGAGTTGAAAAACAAATACAATATAGAAATGTTTTCGTCTGAAGCCACCGATGCTGCCGCCGTTTCCGGCTAACAGGAAGCGTGCGCGGTCATGGAGCAGTTTGCCTCAATATCGCTGCTTCTCAGGTAATCTGCTCCCCAGTCGTACATGGCGTACAGAATCGGACGAATACTTTGCCCCAAATCAGTCAAAGCGTATTCTACTTTTGGCGGCACAACGGGATATACGGTTCGGACAATCAATTTATCTTCCTCCAATTCGCGGAGCTGCTGTGTAAGCATCTTTGGCGTGGCATGAGGAATTAGTCTGCGGAGTTCTCCGAACCGCAAAGTGGCATCGCTCAAATGCCATAGAATAAGCGATTTGTACTTACCGCCAATTAATTCAAGCGTTGCGCCCACAGGGCAATTATATTTGGAACACCCGCAATCCATTTTTCGCTCTCTCCTTTTAGTATCATTTTAGGTACTATATTACAATAAAGTGCGTACTTGTAAAAACCCTTATTGTTATCATAATATCATTAATGCCAATTCGCAATCAATGGCAATGAAATCCAAAAGAAGGCCGGATTGAAAGAAAGGAGATTTTTTATATGGAAAAACAGACGATCGCAATCGGAGGGATGACCTGCGCCGCATGCGCAAATCGAATCCAAAAGGCGGTTTGGAAACTTCAGGGCATCGTCAGCGCCAGCGTCAATTTCGCCACGGAAAAACTGTCGGTCGAGTACGATGCCGACCAAATCGCGCTGCCGGACATTGAAAAGAAAATCATTGACATCGGTTACAACGTATTGAAGGAAAGCGCGAAGGCCAGCGTCACTATCCCCATTGCCGGAATGACCTGCGCAGCCTGCGTGAACCGGGTCGAGAAGGCGGTGAGCAAGGTCGGGGGAGTGCTATCCGTGTCGGTCAACTTCGCGACGGAAAATGCGACGATCTCCTACGACCCGCAAAAGGCGCGCATGTTTTCAATACGCGCCGCCATTGATGACGCGGGTTACAAGGCTCTGGAGGCGCAAAAAAGCGGCGCGGTGGACGAGCACAAAATAAGAAAAGAGCAGGAGATTCGCTCACTAAGGAGAAAAGCCATCGTCGCGGGAGTCTTCGGAGCGCCTCTTATGTACCTGGCAATGGTTCCCATGGTAGAGTGGCTGTCGTGGCTGCCTTTTCCAAGAATCCTCAACCCGATGCAGTTCCCTCTGCATTTCATAATCGTTCAGATTTTGCTCTGCGCTCCTATTGTGACGGCGGGGCGCAATTTCTACACGGTCGGATTCAAGGCGCTGTTTCAGAGAAGCCCCAATATGGATTCTCTCATCGCGATAGGCACATCGGCGGCGGTAGTGTACAGCCTGTGGTCCAGCTACGACACCATTTTCAACCTGAATTTCGGCTCTGTCGATCATCTCTACTTCGAGTCGGCGGGGGTAATCATCGCCCTGGTGCTGCTGGGCAAAACCCTTGAGGCCATTTCCAAGGGGAAGACATCCGAAGCCATAAAAAAACTGATGGGGCTCGCCCCAAAGACCGCCACCGTGATCCATGACGGCAAAGAAATCGAAATTCCCATTGATGAAGTGGAAATCGGACAGGTTATCCTCGCGCGGCCCGGCGGAAAGATCCCGGTGGACGGCGTAATTACCGAAGGGCATTCGGCGGTGGATGAATCCATGCTCACGGGGGAAAGCTTTCCTGTGGACAAGAATCCGGGCGATAAGGTTTTCGCTGCCACGATCAACAAAAACGGCGTTATTCGTTTCGAGGCAACGAAGGTAGGGAGTGACACGGCCCTTGCTCAGATAATAAAACTGGTGGAGGACGCTCAGGGCTCCAAAGCTCCGATAGCGGCGATGGCCGACATCGTATCGGGCGTTTTTGTTCCCGTTGTCTGCGTTATAGCGGTCGTTGCGGGTATCGCGTGGTACTGGTACACGGGCGATGCCGCCCTGGCTCTGACCTGCTTCATTACCGTGCTTATAATCGCGTGCCCCTGCGCTCTGGGGCTCGCCACGCCCACAGCCATCATGGTGGGTACAGGCAAGGGCGCTGAATACGGCATTCTGTTCAAGGGCGGCGAGGCCCTTGAAACGACGCATAAGGTAGATACCATCGTCTTCGATAAAACCGGAACCATCACGGAAGGCAAGCCGGAGGTCACGGATATCGTCACGGCGGCTGGGATAGACAAAAACCGGCTGCTTCAGTTATCGGCGTCCGCCGAAAAGGGTTCGGAGCATCCTCTGGGAGAGGCCATCGTCCGCAGGGCAGAGGAGGGAAAGAACGAATTTCTTCACGTGGAAAATTTCCAGGCCATCACAGGGCTCGGCATTGACGCAATAATAGATGGAGTCCATATTTACGCCGGCAATAAAAAACTGATGAACGAGAAAAACATCGCCATCAGCGAATTGGAGAACGAATCCGACCGCCTCGCGGGGGAGGGGAAAACCCCCATGTACATCGCTTTCGATAATAAGCTCGCCGGCATTATCGCGGTTGCGGACGTGGTGAAGAAGAGCAGCGCGGACGCGATAAAGATTTTGCACGATATGGGGATCACTGTGGCGATGATAACAGGCGACAACCACAAGACCGCGAACGCCATAGCCAAACAGGTGGGCATTGACCGCGTGCTTGCCGAAGTTCTGCCTCAGGATAAGTCGAACGAGGTGAAAAAATTGCAGGCCGAAAAACGAAAGGTCGCGATGGTGGGCGACGGGATCAACGACGCGCCGGCTCTGGTCCAGGCGGACGTGGGTATAGCTATCGGTTCCGGCACGGACGTGGCGATAGAGTCCGCCGATGTTATTCTGATGCGAAGCGACCTTCTGGACGTGCCGTCCGCGATTCAGCTCAGCCGCAGCACCATCCGCAACATCAGGCAGAATTTATTCTGGGCGTTCGCGTACAACACGATGGGTATTCCCGTGGCGGCGGGCTTGCTGCTGGCCCTCTTCAACGGGCCGCTGCTTGACCCGGTGTTCGCGGCGGGCGCAATGGCGTTCAGCTCCGTTTCTGTCCTGAGCAACGCGCTGAGGCTTAGGAACTTCAAGCCGAAGAGATTGGCGTAATGAAACCGGACATGTCTTCGTCTTCGCGAGGTGTTTGCCGCGCTTCGCTCGCAATGAACTTTTCGCCGAAGCGATCCAGAAATTTTTTTTGTCTTTTGACTTTTACGGTAATTTTGGAGAGGAGATCTTTATAATGAAAACGATTCGCAAAGTTATAGCTGGAATTTTGATGCTTGGCGTTTTGGGCGGCTATTCCGCTAAACGAGCGGAGGCGGTGCTGATAACGGATATCATTGGGCGGGTTGCCATCACGTCGTTCAGGGAAATGATCGACGCTTTGGAATTTCCTCCGGTTCTTGACGAGGAGGAGAAGATGTGGGTACTGACGACCCCGGATGGGGAAGCGTCCTTTTGGTGGCGCAGTGAAGCAAATCCCGACAGACACATGCGGGACGTGCAAATCTGCTTTGAAGCCGAGCCATTTGTCAAAGCCGGCCTTGATCTGGACAAGCTGCCGGAAGAGATGAAAGGAATGCTCGGCACGGGCAGGCTGATGATAGGTAAGCAACTGTCCCAACAGCCTTTGGTCTACGCCGGCGAGATCACGCCGCTCAGCTCGTTCGAGCAAATCGTAAGGCTGGACAGATATTCCATAGGTTATCACGCCGCGGCGGATCACTACAAAGTCATTGTGGCGGGCAGCATAGCGGACGGCTGGATTTTTATGTGGGCGAAAGATATGAGCGCTAACGATGGAGATATCGTGTTCGCGCTCTCACCAAAGGTGTTGATTGACGCCGGAGTTGACCCTGAAAATGTAGAGGGCTGGACATTTAAAAAAGTACCTATGATGGACGAGCGGGGCAGGAATCTTGAGGTGGATAAATTTGTGAAGGGGTTTAACCTGAAATAGCCCGAAGCTCATAACCGAACATCATCGCCAGGCAATTATCGCCGCCAGACGGTCAGTATCAAGTCTGGCGGCTTTTTTACCAGGATAAACGCATAGAAAAATAACTTCCTCATACTGGCGGTTACCCATGGAGAGACATCCTACAGCAACAAAACGTATAGAGATATACGACAAACCTGTGGGGAAGCGACCGCTCAATGGGCGGCCTCTTACCTGATTCTTTTGGGAACGCGGGCGGGATTGTTTGTGCCCTTTATGGTATCCGCAATTTTTTTGTCTTTTGTTTTTGCTGGCCCCTAAATGAAACGGGCGGCAGGATGCCGCCCCTACGGTTTTTTTGTCTTTTCTAACCACTAACCACTAATCACTAATCACTTTCTTCTAAAGAGCGGGATCAACGCCGGAAGCATAAATATCGCCATTGTGCCCAAAGTGCCGCACCCGCCTCCGCCTCCGCAGCCGGATTCGTCGCTCTCGATTGTGATAAACCGCCTCACTTTGGGCCGGGTTCCGTTTTCATCCCAAACGTGTATCGGCAAACCGTCGCTCAGAGAGGAATCTTCCTCGATGTCCCACTCGTCGTCCCAATCGTCGAACACATCCTCTTGCGGAGCGTCAAGCCCCACGCTCAGGCCGTGTCTTCCCGTAAGGGTTGCTTCAGTATGATTTTTGTCTACAATTACTTCCGGGCCATTGTTTTCTTTGATCCTCATGTCGGACCGGGCTTTATTATTGCTGAGAGGCGTGCCGGTTTCGGGCTTCGACCCTGCCACGCGGCCAACGTTGGCTACGCTGGTGCCGTCGGTGTTGGTAATGCTGGCGGCCACCCGCAAGCCCAGCGATACGCAGTTTTCCACTCTGCCATTGGTAGGGCCACTGCTGGGTAACGTGATCCGTCCCACCACGCCGCCGGCATTGGCGGCGCCGCTGGTGCTCTCGGTTTTGCGGGATTGAACGTTGCCGGTGTTGTAGCAGTTTTTCACTACGTTGTTGAAGGAGAGAGTGAGCTCTCCCACCACGCCGCCGGCA
>Ga0099364_10001292_pt1 | contig 41740 bp, 32 predicted proteins | sample TergutTh196P3_FD_73070 | JGI IMG/M metagenome (GOLD analysis project Ga0099364, IMG submission 73070) | Microcerotermes parvus P3 segment gut microbial communities from Pointe-Noire, Republic of the Congo - Th196 P3 | ecosystem: Host-associated > Arthropoda: Insects > Digestive system > Gut ...
CCGTACATATATATCTGCCCCATGTCATCCTCCCTGCTGAATCGTGTTTTTGTCACCTTTTCTGCATCTAATTATATCATTTTGTGCCATGTCTTTCAAGGGCTTTCAGGGGTTTTCGGAGGTTGCCTAATGAAAGTAGCAAATAAAAAAATAATCCGTAAACTGACGGAGCGATTTATGAAAGCGGGTAAAACCCGAAATATAATCGCCATCGCCGCTATCGCCCTCACATCGCTTATGTTCACCGGTATTTTCACAATCGGTGGGAATATGTTCGCGACCATTCAGGAACAAACCATGCGGCAAATCGGCATCAGCGCCCACGGCGGTTTTAAGCGCTTATCAATGGAACAATACGAACATATCGCAAAATCGCCGCTTATCAAGGATATTTCCTATCGAAAAGGGCTTGCGATTGCCGAAAACGAGGCGCTTATCAAAGAATACAGCGAGATTGCATATGCCGAGGATAAATTCGCAAAATGGTGTTTTTCTTTTCCGAGCAAGGGTAATATGCCTGCTGCCCCAAACGAGCTTGCGACCAGCACACTTGTCCTTGACGCTTTGGGTGTGCCTTATGAAATAGGGGTAAATGTACCGCTTGAATTTTCCGTCAGCGGAAATAAATATAACGAAAGCTTTGTTCTGTCGGGCTTCTGCGAAGGCGATCCGATGCTGCCCGCACAGCATATATGGCTGTCGGAGGAATATGTGGATGCGGTAGTTGCCGAAAATATAATAGCCCCAACCGAGCAGATTGCCGGGCATGTCTTCGCCGATCTTTGGTTTGCCAATTCCTATAATATTGAAAATAAAATGACGGAATTAATCGCCGAGCGCGGATATATCGAAGGGGACGGATATGACGAAGAGCTCGGCTACGGCGCGGGTAATATCGTCAGGCCTGGCGTAAACTGGGCGTATATGACGGCGGACATTGACCCATCGATGGTCTTAATCGGTTCTTTCGTCATCATATTGATCCTGCTTTCGGGATATTTTATAATCTATTCGATTTTCGTTATCTCGGTAAACAATGACATCCATTTTTACGGTTTACTCAAAACAATAGGCACGACCGGCAAGCAGCTCAAAGGCATTATCCGCAGTCAGGTCTTAGTTTTGTCGGTAATCGGCATCCCTGTAGGACTGATTTTGGGCTGGCTTTCGGGCATTTTGATGACCCCCATCCTACTGCGGATGTCAAATCTTAATCCGACACAGACTATTTCAGTAAACCCGCTGATTTTTATTTTCGCAGGGCTGTTCAGTTTGCTGACTGTTTTCATAGGCTGCCGCAAGCCGGGGCAAATCGCGGCAAAGGTTTCGCCCGTGGAAGCCGTAAAATATAGCGGCGTTTCGGGAAATTTAAAAAAGAAAGCCAAAAAGACTAGGGAAATTTCGCCTTTATCCATGGCGTGGGCAAATGTTACAAGGGAAAGGCGCAAATTTTTTGTTATTGTAATGTCATTATCATTGGCACTTATTCTGTTAAACGGCGCGTATTCCGCATCGCAAAGTTTTGATATGGAAAAATATTTATCAAATTATTTGGTCAGCGATTTTGCCGTTGCCGATGCCACGATTTTTAATTACGGCATATCGACCAAAAACACCGACAGCGTATCGCCGGATTTTTTGGACGAGCTGGAATATATAAGCGATTACGGCTATGTATATTATCATGCGGATAATGAACACGAACTTTCGCCGCTTGCGCATGAAAATTTCGTCAAAATGTTTGCGGCAAGCAGACAGGATTTAGAGCGTGACTATAGTTTCTCTGTCCCCTTTTACGAACAGGCGGTCTTAGATAAAGTTATTTCTTTGCAAACCTATGGGCTAAGCGAACTGCCATTGGCTGCGGTTTATGACGATTATGAAAAATTAGCTTCCGGCGATTATGTATTGATTTTCGGCTATTCCGGCGAAAATATGATTTATAATACCGGCGATACAATAGTTCTTTCCAATGATAAGGGCGAAAGCCGTGAGTTTGAGGTTCTGGCAGAAATTTTAGGCGATGGGTTCCCGATGGCGCTCGGGGTGGGCTACGGCATGATGCCGGGCGAGGTGGTAGCTGTGGCAGACAATGTTTTCCGGGAGTTTTTCGGGGAAACAGATGCAATGCAGGTAGTTTTCAATGCCGAAGACGGACGAACAGAGGAAATCGAAAGCAAGCTGATCGAATACACGACAACTATCAACCCCGAATTGGCCTACGCCTCACGCGCCGTATACATAGCCGAATTCGAAAGCATGCAATCGACATACATCATTATGGGTTCCGGTATGGCGTTTATATTGGCGCTAATCGGCATCCTCAACTTCACCAATTCCGCCGTCGCATCCATCATAAGCCGTCGCCGCGAACTGGCCATGCTCCAGAGCGTGGGCATGACGGGCAGGCAACTGCGATGTACGTTGTTCCTTGAAGGGGTCTGCCATACGGTGATAACGGCTGTTTTCACGCTCACTGTCGGCACAGGTTTGAGCTTGTTGATTGTAAAATTGATAGCGGGACAAGCTTGGTTTTTCAAACAATACCTAACGGTTATACCGGGAATAATTTGCCTTATCCCGCTCGTTGCAATCTGCGCCGCCGTGCCGATACTGTGCCATGGGTGGCTGACGCGGGATAGCTTGGTGGAGCGGTTGCGGGTGGAGTGAGGGGTGGTGGATATTGCCCGGGTGGGGCGTTCGTCGCCTCGGCAATACTTCTTAAAGAGCGGCAATAGCTTACACCAAGCCCAAATACTTCTCAAAGAAAACCGTCAGCTTCTCAATAATGCCTTGTTTCTTCTCGGCGCGGTTGCCATCGCCGAAGCGTGATAGCGGCGGCATGATTTTGTCTATGTCTGTTCCTGTGGTTTTTAGGATGCCGTCACGGAAAGCGGCATCAATAAAGCGGCGGGTTTCCCCGTCTTTTAGCTTTTCCTCGGCTATCAGTGCGCTTATGTCTGCTTCCTTCCGCTCCTGCACGAAACACCGCCAATCATCATCCATGCCCTTTAATACACTCACCCGTGCCACAAAGCTTAAGATCAGTTCTTTTTTGCTCCGTAACTGTATGCTCGAATTAGTCGCCTTGTCAATCGCCACCAGCATACTTTTATCCTCCTGATTGGATTCGCGGTACTTCTCCACGAGCATGAGGATATAATCAATGTTGACCTCGACCTGCCTGACAAGTTCCATTTCAAAGACAATATCATCGTTGATGTTTTCCTTGTCACCGCCATCTTTCGGCCGCAACTCTTGGTACAGGTCTATATAAACGCTTTGGTAATCCTGATAATCCCGGTCGCTTAGTATCTCATTTCCCGCAAATTCGTCAAACGCCGTCAGGATATTCTTCAAACGCAAGATTGCTCCGTACAGGCGGATAAAGTCTTTTTGCGCTTCCTCGCCGATAATCGCCTCACCAAGGGGAAACTGCTCCACTAACTCGGCTATCAGCTCGGTGTAGCCGGGCTTATGTTCACCGCCCAGGTCAAAGCCATTGTAATAATCATCATAGGTTTTGAGCAGCACGATACCGCCCGCATCCTTGTCGCCAAACAGGGAAATGGCGTCGTCGGTCGCTTGTTTCAAGTCACGGAAACATATGATGTTGCCGAAGGTCTTGACGCTGTTTAGTATGCGGTTGGTGCGGGAATACGCCTGTATCAGCCCGTGCTGTCTGAGATTCTTGTCCACCCACAGGGTATTGAGCGTGGTCGCGTCAAAGCCCGTTAAGAACATATTGACCACGATAAGCAAATCAATCTCGCAGTTCTTTACCCGTTGCGAGAGGTCTTTGTAGTAATTGTGGAATTTGTCCGCCGATGTATCAAAGTTCGTGCTGAAAATACTATTGTAGTCCGCTATCGCCGATTCAAGGAAGTCGCGGGAAGATTTATCCAGTCTGTCGTTTTCAAATTCTTCATCGGACAGGGCATCCTCCGGGTCGTCCTCGTTTGCGCTGTAGCTGAAAATGGTCGCCATGGTCAGGTTCTTATTCTTCCCGGCAAGCTGTGTCCTAAATTCCTCGTAATATTGGAGTAATATTTCGTATGGATTCCGTTAGAAATGACAAAAATCTGCACGTATTCATACAGGCCGCTGGCCGCCCAAAAACTGTCGCGTTGATAGCGTTTGATTTGATTGAAGGCTTCGCGGACCGCCACGCCACGCCGCTTCAATTCAATATGGACGAGGGGCAGGCCGTTGACGAGAATGGTCACGTCGTAGCGGGCATCATGCGCTCCCCCGGATTCGGCGTACTGGTTGATTACTTGCAAGCGATTATTATGGATGTTTTTCTTGTCGAGCAGATAAATGTTCTTGGTGCTGCCATCGTCACGCTTCAATATCTGTACATGGTCGGCTTGAATCTTGCGGGTTTTTTCTATTATGCCCTCGTTCGCACCGGCGATGCATTCATTGAAAAAGCGTTCCCATTCGTCATCGGAGAATGTGATGCCGTTCAGTGCTTCAAGCTGGCGGCGCAGATTGGCAATGAAGGTAGTTTCGTCCGTGATGTCGATGTATTCGTAACCCTGCCCCGACAATGTTTTCAGGAAACTATTTTCCAAATCCCTTTCCGTCTGGTAGGTGATTTCGTCCGCGACACCCCTTGCCCGTCTTTCCGGTATGTATTCCGCCACGACGGTGGCCTCGTCGGTGGCGGCGATGATGTTGTAGGTACTCATTGTGCTATCTCCTTGAACGTCAACAGCTTATCCCTGTAATACTCGTATTGTTTTTGCCTGGCGGCTATCTCGGCGGGAAGACCTGCGCTGATGTCGGTAGTGAGCGCATCGAACCTGTCGAGGATTTCCACAATGCGGGCTTGTTCTTCGAGGGGGGGTATCGGGATTTCGATATTTTCCAATTTCCTCGGAGTTACCTCAATTACTTTTGTGCCGTGGGCTATTTTGCGTTTCTGTCCAAAGAACTCTGCCGTTTGTAGCCAGTAGGCGATATACTTTGGATTTTGATTGTGCTTAACAATTGCTGTGTGTCCACCCGTTACGATATCCTCGTCTCCGAGCCATGCCACGCACTTGCAAACATCCTCGATGTTTTCGCTTGTCACCGCAATGATAATGTCCCCTTTGCTGACCGTTTTCAATGTCGCCGCCGTTTCCGGCGAAACAAATGATTTAGTCACATCGGCGAACGTACCATAATAAGTGTAGATTTGCCCGTAGTGGATGCACGGCACACCGCTATCGGTAAAGTCGCTTTTAGGTAATCCGCTCCCCCTCGTAATCGTCGCTATCTCGCCCAGCGTCACCCACCTTGTCTGTCTGTTAAGATTGTGTTCGCTGTTTTATCGAATGTCAAGAGCAAATCCCGATAATATTCATACTGCTTCTTCCGCGCTGTGAGCTCTGCTGTGAGCTCCGCTGTAAGTTCCGCAGTAAGCTCTGTATATTCGTCCAGTATGCGGACAATTACACGTTGTACTGGAAGCGGGGGAACTGGCACAGTTATTGCTTTTAATGCAGGAATATTTGAGTGAACAACCTTACTCTTTACTCGACCCCTGCTCTTTTGCTCTTGTGCTTCAGCCGTTGACAGCACGTACCCCATATACTTTGGTTCTTGGGCATGCTTCATCACAACAATATCGCCGCCCGCCAAACATTTTTCATGCCCAACATACACACAGGATTTCGCAATTTCTTCAACACTTTCACCAGTTATGGCAAACAGAATATCGCCATGTTCAAAATATTTCCTGCTTACTATTTCTTTTTCAATTGTATGCGATACACATTGATCAAACCAGATACTGTAAGTCGTATAAATCTCACCATATCGAACACAGGGGATTCCTTTTTCCGTCACTTGGTCGCGTTTTATCCCGGATCCACGGTACATATCAATTGCTATCTTGCCCAGCGTTTTATACTCCACCCCACCCGGGCAAAGCTCCGCTATCAAGCGGTCAAGCTTACTCACCATTGCCACCTCCGTCTGTGTTTCTGCCCTTCTTTTTCGCTGTTTTCTCAATTCCTTTTATTGCATTTAGATAATCTTTCTCAACTTGCGTAAGCGTTCGCGCTTTGTATTTTTGTATTTCTTCTTTGGCTTTCAATTTAGCGTCTTCGCTTGAAATTTTGCCTAAATCGGTTAATATTTTGCGATTTGTTGAACGCAAAATATTATCAAGCTCATTTACATAATCCGACATCTTCATTACCCGCTGTTCAATAGCATTTACTTCCGCCAAATCGAAATAAGCAGATACCAAATTGTTTAGCACTAACAATTCTTTCTCTTCAAGAAAGTTTTTGGCAATCATCGCCTCGGCTTGTGTTGGTTGTCCACCCTTAAAACTCTTTAAGCCTGCAAAGGGTTTTTCACTGTCAACACGATAGTATATAACCTCTGCTGCAGTTTTGCCGTGGGCAGCGTAATGTAATTTGTTTTGCACCATTTGGAAAAATTGCCGACTTATTTCCGCTTTTGCATCGTAATCTATTGCTGTCGCATACAAATCAAGCACTTGACGCGAACCCTCTGTTTGAACTGTTGCAAATTTTGCAACAGTTGCCGACTGCTCTAATTCGCCTTCATCAAACACATTTTTTATATGGCGGGAAATCGTAGACTTATCACGCTCGAATAATTCTGCCATTTGATCGAGGGATAGCCATACGGTCTCTTCATCAAATCGCACATCAACAGATATTCTATTGTCCTCTGTTTTGAATATTATCATTTCGCTATTTTGCTCTTTCACAATATCCCTCCATTTCTGCAATCAATGGTTACATTTAATTTGGTCGAATCCCACCCAATTAAAACCAATTTTATTCATTGCCATTACCCCTCTCCCTCAATCTCCGCAATAATAGCGTCAATCTCGCCCCGCAGAACATCCGAACGGGCAACAATCCGCCCAATCTCGGCGTTAAGTTCGATTATATCGACTTTCTCCCGTTTATCCTCTTGCTCAACATATGAACTGACAGACAGGTTATAGTTCTGCCCGGCTATCTCGCTGTTTGGCACCATCCGTGTGAAATAATCCACCGTTTCACGCCTCGTATAGGCAGAGACGATTTTCCCGATGTTGTCCGGCAGCAATTTATTGTTGTTCGTCACCTTGACGCACTCCTTGCTTGCGTCAATGAACAAGGTGCTATTTTCACTCTTTGACTTTTTCATCACCATTATGCAAGTGGCAATGCTCGTTCCGAAAAATAAATTGTCAGGCAGTTGGATTATGCAATCAATGAAATTATTGTCAACAAGATATTTGCGGATTTTCTGCTCTGCACCGCTTCGGTAAAACACGCCGGGGAAACAGACAATCGCCGCCGTTCCGCTTGTCGCAAGCCACGTCAGGCTGTGCATGATGAAAGCAAGATCCGCCTTTGACTTCGGTGCAAGCACCCCGGCGGGGGAAAAGCGCGGGTCATTGATCAGCAAGGGATTATCGTCACCCGCCCATTTTATCGAATATGGCGGATTCGATACGATGGCTTCAAAGGGTTCATCATCCCAATGGAGCGGGTCGGTCAGCGTGTCGCCGTGTCCCATGTCGAATTTATCATAATCCACGTCATGCAAAAACATATTGATACGGCAGAGGTTGTAGGTCGTAATGTTGATTTCCTGTCCGAAGAAGCCCTGCCGCACCTTGTCCTTGCCGAGAATTTTTGCGAAATTCAGCAAAAGGGAGCCGCTGCCGCAGGCGGGGTCATACACCTTGTTTACTTCGGTTTTTCCCACAAGGGCGATGCGGGTCAGCAGTTCGGACACTTCTTGCGGTGTGTAGTATTCGCCACCGCTTTTCCCGGCATTGCTTGCGTACATCCCCATTAAAAACTCATATGCATCGCCGAAAGCGTCGATGGTGTTATTCTTGTAATCACCGAGCTTCATGGCGGCCACGCCGTTCATCAACTTGAGTTTCGTTCAGATTTTCATCCGTGGCGGCATATGTCAAAACATTCTCAAACAGCTCACTCGGTAGAATGAAAAAACCCTTCGTCTTTACAAGGTCGTCGCGGGCTTGCTCTGCGTCAGCATCGGAAATGGCGGCGTAGTTGAACGCCGTATCCCCTGTGGCGTGTTCGCCGGCGTTGATGTAAGCTGTGAGATTTTCTGAAATGTAGCGATAGAACAGCATGCCGAGGACGTATTGCTTGAAGTCCCATCCGTCCACGCTTCCACGCAGGTCGTTGGCGATATTCCATATCGTGCGGTGGAGTTCAGCGCGTTCCAGTTCCTTTTTGTTATCAATCATTTTCTTCCTCCGGCAAAATCCAAAAACTGTTCGTAAAACTGCATCATTCGACGAGGGTTCCGTGCTTCAAAACCACGTCCATATGTTGCCGTTAATTGTGTCGCAAGCCGCGACACAATCTGCTTGCCGTAATCAGCGCGCTTATTTTCCAAAATATCGAGGACCTGCTACTGAGTATTATAGCATATGCTATCACATGGGTAAATAAAACAGGTTTTCGAGAGCACGGATATGAAAGCCGCAGGTTGCAAATTTCTTTTTCGGCGGGTAAATCGTTCACAATTCAGCGGATGAAACATTCACAAACCAGCGGATAATTCATTCACAAACCAGCGGTTAAATCGTTCGCAAAACAGCGGATAAATCGTTCACAAAACAGCGGATAAAACCCTTGCAATTTAGCGGATGCTATGTTAGACTGCGCTTAGACGGAGGGTTTTAGCGTGAAATATTACAAGAGATTCACCGATGATGAACTGGCCTGGCGGCTTAAAAATGCCGGGGTCGTCCTGATTGAAGGGGTAAAGGGCTGCGGCAAGACCGAAACAGCCAAGCAGCAGGCCGCCGAGACCCTGCGCTTTGATGCCGACGAGCAAATAAGCATGAAGATGGAACTGGATCCCCGGACTATCCTCATGGGAAAGGTGCCCTTGCTGCTCGATGAGTGGCAGGAATACCCCCGGATATGGGATTATGTCCGCCGCGAGGTGGACGAGCGGGGGCAAAAGGGGCAGTTCATCCTCACCGGCTCGGCCACCCCCGATGAGCAGGCCCGGCGGCACTCCGGCGTCGGCCGTTTTTCGCTCATCCGGATGCGCCCGATGTCTTTTTATGAAAAAGGCTGGTCCAGCGGCGCAGTCAGCCTGGCCGCGCTGATGCACGGTGAGGTGCCGGTGGCGGGCGATGTGGCCTTTGGACTGGGCGAATTCGCTGAAAAAATGACCCTCGGCGGCTGGCCGGCCACGCTGGGCGCAAGCGGCAAGGAGGGCTTTCGTTTTGCCACGGATTATGTCTCATTGACCGCTGAGATTGATTTGAGCAAGGTATCGGCCAGGCGGCGCGACCCCAATAAGGTGATGCGTCTGATGCGCTCCCTGGCCCGGAATATTTCCACCGAAGCCACCTTGGCCGCCCTGGCGAGGGATGCGATGGCCGGTGATTCGTCCCTGGATAATGAGACCGTCACCGATTATTTGCTGGCACTGGAGCGCCTGATGGCGATAGAGGATCTGCCGGCATGGAGTACACACATCCGCTCGGCGGACACATTGCGGAAAGCCCCCAAGCGTCATTTCAGCGACCCTTCCATGGCAATCGGCGCGCTGGGCCTGTCGGTGGACAAGCTGCTCGCCGATTTGAATTATTATGGCCTGCTGTTTGAATCACTGGTCATCCGGGATTTACGCATATATGCCGGCGTGAATGAGGGCAGGGTATTTCATTACCGCGATTCGCGCGGCCTGGAGGTGGATGCAATCATAGAATATGCCGACGGCACATGGGGAGCCTTCGAGATAAAGCTCGGCATCGGCGCGGTGGATGCCGCCGCCGCAAACCTCCTGGCCTTCGCCGCCAAGATAGACACGGAAAAAACCCCAGTCCCCGCCGCCCTTACCGTCATCACCGGCAATGGCTTCGCCCACCGTCGCCTGGATGGCGTGAATGTCGTGCCGATAGGACATCTTACGGCGTGAGAAGTAGTGACTGGGTCACTGCTTCACAGCCCCCCTTCCGCAATCCCCGCCGCCACATCCTCTATCTCTATCCCAAACCCGGCTTTCAGACCCGCCCAATAGACGGCCCCGGCGACGGGATGGGTGCTGAGGGTGTGGAAGGCCACGTCACGGCCGGGCAGTCGTTCCTTTACCCTTTTTTCCAATAACTCCGGCAGGACACGGACCTTTGGTTTGGTGAATACCGAGCCGGCCAGGGTGACGTGCAGGGTCTTATCGGGTGGAAAATCCAGGCTCGTGGCCAGGTAGCTGATACCGCCGGCATAGTGGGCGGCAGAGTCGTCCAAGATGCGGATTGCCACGGCATCGCCGTCCCCGGCGGCCGCAAACGGTAGGCGGTTCAGGGCATCTTGGTCGAGTGTTCCCTTCTCCATGCGCGTAATCAGCGCCTCCACATAATCGGCTGGGTCGGCCACGTCGGCCACCGTCACGCCCAAGTATTCCAGGAACATCGCCGTCAAGGCCGTTTTTGCCCCACATTTATATAATTCACCATAGACGGCATCCAGCATCCGCGAGCGGTAAAAATGACCACCGCCCAGGTCGCTGCTGATCTCACCGATGCCGCCGATCTGGACGGTGGTGCCGGAGTGGTCTATCGCCGCCATCGTCGAGCCGGTGCCGTTGATGGCGCAGATGCCGACCCCGCCGGGGCAGCCGGCGGGAATGCCGATAAAGGCGTCGTTGCAGAGGATGTAATCGGACAAACCGGTCTTTTCCACCATCGCCGATATGAGCTTATGCTGCTTACGGGTATCGACCCCGGCCACGCCCATCACGGCAAAGGCGACATCGGCACTCGTCGCGCCGATTCCGGCGAGGCTGTCCGTGATGAAGGCCGTAAGTTCCGGTTCCAACTGGGCGTATGAGCCGGCCATGCACTCGTGGTTTAAGGGGCCGTATTTGGCGACGGCGGCACAGTTTCCCTGCCGGTCGAAGATAACTAAATGGCTTTTCGTGCCTCCACCGTCTATGCCGAGGATGTAGTTTTTCATGGACGATCCCCTTCACTCAAAAAACCGCGGCAAATACGCCCGGTTCGCTTCCAGCATTTCCTCCAGCATCGGGGCGGCTGTATCATAATCGCCAATCAGCGGATGCACCAAAAGGGCAGCCAGGGCCGCGCCCCGGTCCCCGTTTACTGCCGCCTGTACCGTCAGGCGCTCGTAGGACTTCACCGCTTGCATCAGGCCAATCACGTATTCATTGTAGACGCTGACAGGCAGGGCCTTCACCCCCTCTTTTCCGACCCGGCATTTTACTTCCACCACGTCTCCGTCACGCATGAAGGGAACAGCCCCCTCGTTTTTCGCGGCGAGGACGTGTTCTTCGCCCTTGTCGCCATATATCGCCTCGGCGACCGAGACGGCGGCGGTGGAATAAAGCGCCCCGCCGCGCTGTGCCAGTTCGGGCGGCTTCTTCGACAGATTCGGATCGGCGTATTGGGCCAACAGGCTCTCTTCGAGCAAAACACATTCCTCGCCCCGGCTCCGCTCGGCCTTCATGCACTTTTCCAGCTGGCGGGAGCGGGTATAGAAATAGCTCAAATAAGACGAGGGAATATAGGGGATCGCCCGCAGCAGGGCGGGGTCGTAGTCTATCGCCGGGACATTTTTCATCGTCTGCCCGGCCTTGCCCGACAGGGCGGCGACCAGATTTTCGCTCCCGCCTTTTTTTACCACCGACGTGATGAAGCTCAAATGATTCAAGCCCACATACTCATAGTCAAAATCCTTGGTCCCGATCGTTTTCTCGATTTCTTTCAGCATATTTATGGCGCAGTTACACAGACCGATCATTTTCGTGTCCGTCTCGGTCAGGACGGCCTGGGCGATGATGCCCGAAGGGTTTGAGAAATTAATCAGCCAGGCATCGTCAGCAGCCAGCCTCTTCATCCTCTCGGCAACATCCAATATAACCGGCACGGTCCGCAGGGCCTTCATAAAGCCGCCCGCCCCGGTCGTCTCCTGTCCGATCTGACCATATTTTAAGGGGATTTTTTCATCACTGATCCGGGCCGCCATCTTGCCGACACGCACCTGACTGAAAACGAACGTGGCCCCGTCCAGCGCCCGGTTCAAGTCCGTCGTGAGGACTATCCCGCCAGTAAAACCTGCCGCCCGCATCTGACGCTCGGCCAGGCCGCCGACCACCTTAAGCCGCGCCTCGTCTATGTCCATCAAAACAAATTCCGTGAAGGGCAGACTGTCTTTCCTGGTCGCGAAGCCTTCGACCAGCTCCGGCGTGTAGGTACTGCCCGCCCCGATGATTGTAGCTTTTAGTTTAGCCATGTGTGATTTCTCCATTTTTCCGGCCTTTTCTTATGCCATAGATAAATGCCGACCAAACCCAAGGCGGAGATGGAAAGCAGTATCGGCCAGGTAAAGGCGGTTGCGGAGTCGCCCGTCTTCACCGGATCCGGGGTCAGACCGGAATCATCGGGAGCAGCTGGTAGCGGCGGGTAGTCATCCGTCAGCACGATGGGCGTGGAGGATGTGCGCGTGGGGGCGTTGGCGGAAAAATGGGCCGTTGCCCGGATGTTTTTGCCGGTCTCAGGCGTTTTCACGTATATCGTGGCATTATTCAGGTCAGCCGACGAATCCACCGCCCCGGCTTCGGTGAGCAATTCGGTTGTCCATGATGTCCATGCGCCGGTTTCGGCATTTTGCTCTTCCAGCTGCCACTCATGGAAGCGGAAGCCGGCATTGGCTCTGGCCTCAAGCTGGATTCTCTCACCGGCCGGAGTCCTGCTCACTGGCGCGCCATCCAGATGGCAGCTAACGTTGCCGCTGCCGGAGGGGGTCACGCGCCGGATGATGCCGTATGTGCGCTCAAAGTGGGGCGTGACACTGACCTCTTCGGCTGGCATCGCAAAATGTGCGGTCTGGGTGCCCTGGATGGTCGACGGGGGTTGTTCTAACGGCACGCCCTCACTGGTGGTCCATGTGACATTGCGCGAAGTCTCCCAATGCTTGAACGTGTGCAAATCTGCCGCACTGGCCGTGAGGGTGACAGTGTGGCCCTCTTCCACGCCACCCGTGGTGGCACCGGACGGATCAGCGACGGTACCGGTGCCGCTGTTCACAGGAACGCCCTCCCTCATGGTGACCATATAATATGGGGTGGTGTCCGTGAACTTGGGTCTGACGGTGACATCGGCGGCGGGCATTTCGAAGAATGTGATTTGATCCTCTGGCCCATACCCCGTATACCAATCAATGACCCCCGTCCAAACCGCCTCATCCTCTGACTGCCCATCATCCAGTATCTCCCATTCATCAAAGACATACTTTTCCTCGCCTTCTATGGCTTCCAAACGAACCATCGTTCCGGTAGTCACTGGCCGCGTCCCAGCGGGCAGACGATAAGAATAAGCCGGAACTTCGCTAAAGGCCTCGCCTCCCGTGGTGTTCACCAGTTTCAGATCATATTTCTCCACCATTTCCATCACGAGGTCGCCGTTTGACGATATTTTGATTTCCATGCTTTTGCTTTCGTCGTATGGAAAAATTTGTGGAGTGAAACTAGTAGGTACATCAACAACATTCACCGCACTTCCCGCGTCCGTCCTGCCCAGGAGCGTGATTATATCCCCCACAGCAAGGTCGGTGGGAACAGAGCCTGTTGTAAATGTGATTTCGGTATCATTGCTTATTGCGATAGTACCAGCAGTAGGTCCGCCGGAGACAGTGCGGATGGTGTCGCCATTTGCCGCGCCACTTAGGTCGAATTCGTGTCCGACGATACCATGGCTTTCACTGGCATAATTACTTATGTTCGCCGAACCCGCAACGCTTGCCCCAGAGGTTATATCCAGTTTATCACCTTTCTTGGAGACGAGTGTGCCGACGTTCAGGTTAACATCTGCTTGTGTGCGGGTATAGGTGCTATAGCTTCCTAATACAATTTCCTTCACATACAGTTTTCCAGCGGTCGTGAAAGTAGCCGTACCGCCGACACCACCGTCGTATGGAGTAGCATAAGGTGGCGCAGCCCCGTTGGCCCCATTTTCTCCACCATATATGGTGAGTTTGTTTAATTCCAAAATATAATCCGTGCTACTATTAACCACAAGGCTTGCATCCCCACCGGCACCACCGTCACAGCTGGTATTTTCGTCTCCATCCTCTCCGGGTGATCCCCCGTCAGTTGTAATAGTGGCCCATGATATACTAATTGGTAGACTGCTCGAGGTACCTGATTTTCCTGGGGCGGGATCCACGTAATCATTCCCCTGTCCAACGTTTAATGAATCTCCCGCTATGCCCCCCGCTATGCCCCCGCTCGCACCGCCGTTACCGCCAATAATGAAATTCTCGGTAAAACCGGCTCCGCCACTGATGCTCCCGCCCAAACCAAAGCGAGCATCATCAAAACTACCTCCACGGCCGCCACCGCCGAACTGGTAGAATGTGTCACTGCCATCATAATACTCGATATAAGCGCCCCCTCCCCCTCCGCCGCCAGCTGAATCAACGACACCCCCACCCCCACCACCGCCGCCTTGAATAAGCAGCGCAGGGGCCTCGGCGGCCTCCACAGACATGGCCGGCAGGGCCCCGGTCGCCAGGGCAGTGGCCACCAAAAGGGCCAGGGCTGCGCGGCCGTGTTTTTTTGCGTGTCTGCGTTGTTGTCTGTTTGGTGTCATGGTTGATTTCCTCACTTGTGGTGTCTGCTTCTACTTCACGTCATTTCCAACACTATCTCCGTTTTCCGCGCCCCCCGGACAAAACCGCAAACTGCCCGGCGAGGGTAGCGTATTTTTTCTCCAGGGCAGCAAAGTCACGGCGCAGGGTCACTAGTTCCGAGCGCAGACGGACGTTTTCGCTCTGGTAATCCACCTCCGTCTCTTCCGGGGCAGCGGCCGGATCCGCCCTGTTTGCCAGTTCCACGGCGGCGGCCATGAGTGTTTTCTCGCTCCAGACCGGACTGTCCGGTGTGAGGCCTTCCCATTCCGGGCCGATGCCGGGCGTGGGCTTGTTTTCCATTTTTGCCCCCTTTTGTCCTACGGACTCAAACAGCTTTTCCCATGCGTCAAAAATGTCTTGTTCGCCGTAGTGTTTTTGCAGGCTGTCGCGGCTGTGCATACCGATGCGCTCCCGTTCTTCGGGTGAAAGCACCATCAGGCCGTGCAGGGCATCGGCCAGGGCTTCGGGTGTGTTGTTCCCCGCGTCGTCCGCATCGGCCAGGGCCCCCATGCCGGGACCGATCAGGGCTTTGCTGGCCACGCACGATGAATAGCCCACCAAGGGCAGGGCATGGGCCGAAGCTTCGAGGAAGGTCATCGGCAGGCCCTCGGCAAAAAAGGACGGGAGGCAGAAAATGTCCGCATCATTATATTGGGCATCCACGTCGGCCACCGCACCAGTAAAATCGACGCGCTCCTTTATTCCCAGCTGCCCGGCCATGACATGGTAGAAATCATGGTAGGGTCCGTCGCCGACCAAGCGGAGCCGCCAGGCGGGAAAATCGGCCGCCAGCAGGGCAAAGGCCCTAAGCAGCATCGAAAAGCGTTTGTCTTCTTCATTCAGCCGCCCGACCCCGATAATGCAGCGTTCTGTTTTACTGCGGCGGGCGCCAAAATCCACGGCGGCGGGCGGCGGGGCGGGATTGCCTATCACATGGGCCTTTTCCCTGAGCGGTCCCGGATAGTAGGGGAGGTAGTCCGCCAGCAATATATGCAGGGCATCGGCAAAGGCCAGGGAACCGTAGTGTTCGTAGGGCGACCAACGCGCATAGGAAAAAACACGCGGGTCGGCGTGTTCCCCGATAATCAGGGGGATGCCGCTCCCACGGAAGAGATGCGGCATGTATATCATCTGCTTATCGCCAAAGGCCGCCGAGCAGACATCCAGCCCGGAGGCGGTTATTTTTTCCCTGGCCGCCTTTAGCCCTTGTGTACTTTTCAAGTCCACGGTAATCAGCTCGTGGGGGTAGGCCAGCTGGGACACGGGTGTCTTCGTCGAGGCTTTTGCCGCCTCGCTGATGATGGTGATCCGGTGTCCCCGTCCGGCCATCGCCTGGGCGTTGCGGTCGGTCAGGCGGGTGATGCCGGTCCAGTCTGAAAGATGGGCCAAACTCACGAATCCGATTTTCATCCCGGTCATGCCCCCGTCGAAGATTGCTAAAAGCCATTACAAAAAGCTGTGGGCCGTTTTCAGTATAGTATGATTTGTCTGCGTTTGTAAAGTAAAATATGATACCAGGGTCAAAAGCCCATGCGCCACATGCTTGCATGAAAAAGCATGAATTTTTGGCCCTGGTATCAAAATGTCGCTATAATTGTTAAGTTTTTCTAACAACAAGCGGATGTGTGCCTGTTCGGGTTTTTTTGTTGACATGGGGGTGGATAGGGGTGATAATGTACAAAGTAGCCGAACAGGCGGCGCATACCCACTTTGAGCCTTGCGAAAGGAGGGTATGCCTTATGACTACGTTTGAAGTGCTGATGGTATTGATAAACTTAGGTTTGCTTATTATCGCGTATCTCGAATGGAAAAGTAAGAAACAGCCGCCCGACTTGACCGGTTGACGGCTGTTTCCTATTAGCTCTTAACCGCCGAAGTGGGTGGTCCGCGCCACCTTTCGGCTACCTTGCTAAGCACATTATAGCATATTATGTTAATGTGTCAAGCGTTTTCGGTGAAAATCAAGGGTTTGCAAACTGGAATAATAAAAATATGGATAAAACAAAAAAAACCAAAAAAATCGTCCTGACGGGCGGCGGCACGGCCGGACATGTGACGCCGAACATCGCCCTGCTGCCGGAGCTATCCCGCTTGGGCTATGAGGTATCATATCTGGGCTCGCATGACGGCATCGAGCGCCGGCTGATTGCCGACTTCGACATCCCCTACTATGGCATATCGACCGGAAAACTGCGCCGTTATTTTGACCTTAAGAATCTCACCGACCCCGTCCGCGTCATCAAGGGCTATGGCGAGGCGAAAAGGTATCTGCGCAGCATCCGTCCGGACGTGGTATTTTCCAAGGGCGGCTATGTCAGCGTGCCCGTCATCCGGGCGGCGGATGCCCTGGGCATCCCCTGCATCATCCACGAATCGGACATGACACCGGGGCTGGCAAACAAGATGTGCCTGTCTGCGGCGCATACGGTCTGTTGTAATTTTCCCGAAACGGTGAGGATGCTAAAGTGCGGCAGGGCCGTCCTGACCGGCTCGCCCATCCGCGAGGAACTAAAAGCCGGGGACAGAAACGCTGCCCTCACGCTCTGTGACTTCATCGCCCATAAGCCGGTAATCATGGTAATCGGCGGCAGTTCCGGTGCCATGTCGATAAACGAAGCCATACGGGCCGCCCTGCCGCTACTATTGGATGATTTCCAAATTGTCCATATCTGCGGCAAGGACCACATCGACAATATGCTCTTAAATAAAATAGGTTATAAACAATTTGATTATGTAAAATCCGAACTAAAAGACCTTCTCGCAATGGCCGATCTGGTCGTCTCCCGCGCCGGCGCCAATTCCATCTGCGAGCTGCTGGCCCTGAAAAAACCCAATCTCTTGATACCCTTATCCGCCGGCAAAAGCCGCGGCGACCAAATACAAAACGCCCGCTCTTTCGAATCGCAGGGTTTCAGCCTCGTGATAGACGATGATGATCTGACGAAGGAGCTGCTGGTCGATAAGATACATGAGCTGCATTTTTCCTGCGCCGACTTCATAGAGACGATGGATAAGAGCAGTCAGATAAATTCGATAAAGACAATTATAGATTTGATTGAGGGGATTCCGCATTAATAATTTGCGGAATGACGACATGGCGATTGAGGGGATTCCGCATTAATAATTTGCGGAATGACGGCATGGCGATTGAGGGGATTCCGCATTAATAATTTGCGGAATGACGGCATGGCGATTGAGGGGATTCCGCATTAATAATTTGCGGAATGACGGCATGGCGGTTGAGGGGATTCCGCATTAATAATTTGCGGAATGACGGCATGGCGATTGAGGGGATTCCGCATAAGAGATTTGCGGAATGACGTAATGGCGGTTGAGAGGGTATGCACATGAAACTAATCTCCTGGAACGTGAACGGCATCCGCGCCTGTGTGCAAAAGGGCTTTCTCGACTTTTTTACCGAGGCGGACGCCGACATTTTTTGTCTGCAGGAGACGAAATTGCAAGCCGGCCAAATTGAGTTGCCCACGCCCGGCTATCACCAATACTGGCACTATGCCGAAAGGAAAGGCTATTCCGGCACGGCCGTTTTCTGTAAGGAAGAGCCGCTGGATATAACATACGGCATCGGGGTGGCGGAGCATGACCAAGAGGGGCGGGTCATCACCGCCGAGATGGCCGATTTTTATTTTGTCACGGTCTACACGCCCAATTCCAAGGATGGGCTGCTGCGTCTTAGTTATCGCATGACCTGGGAAGACGATTTTTTAGGGTATTTATTGAAACTCAGGGCACATAAACCGGTCGTCGCCTGCGGCGATTTGAATGTCGCCCACAAAGAAATAGACTTGAAGAATCCCGCCACCAACCGCCGCAATGCCGGTTTCACCGACGAGGAACGGGAGAAGTTTGGCCAGCTCCTTAATGCCGGTTTCATCGACAGCTTCCGCCATTTTTATCCCGAGCAAAAAGATGCCTATACCTGGTGGTCCTACCGTGCCGGGGCCAGGGAGCGAAATGTCGGCTGGCGGATAGATTATTTTGTCGTCTCAGATGAGCTAAGGGGACGGCTCAGGGATGCGATGATTTATCCGCAAGTGCCAGGTTCTGATCATTGCCCGGTAGGGTTATCGTTGGATGATTTTGGGGCTACTCCCAATTCTGCTTTGGCATCGTTATGAACAAGCTGCGGCCCCGTCCCTCAGCTGTTTACAAAAAGAAATAGATGTGCTACACTTGCCAAAGATTCTATTGACAATATAGTGACAAAGTTAATCAACGAAACACCACAGAAAGGATAACACATGGAAGAGAAAAAGAACATTTTGACATACGAAGGTTTACGCAAGTATGAAGACGAATTGCATGAGCTAAAGATTGTCCGGCGTAAGGAAGTGGCGGAAAAAATTAAGGAAGCAAGAGAGCAGGGCGACTTGGCAGAAAACGCCGAATACGATGCCGCCAAGGACGAGCAGCGCGACTTGGAGGCGCGGATTGAGGAACTGGAAAAAATCCTCAAAAATGCCGAGGTCATCGACGAGGACGAAGTGGATCTGGAGCGCATCAGCATCGGCTGCAAGGTCAAGATTTTGGATATGGATGCCAACCTGGAAGAAGAGTATAAGATTGTCGGCTCCGCCGAGGCGGACAGCCTGAAAGGGCGCATATCCAACGAATCGCCGGTGGGCAGGGTCTTGTTTGGCTGCAAGGTGGGCGAAACGGTGACCGTGGAGACCCAAGTGGGCCAGCTAAAATACAAAGTACTGGAAATCCACAACAGAAATTAACCCCCGCCGCGCAAAACATAGGAAAACCCCATGAACGAACAAGCAAACACACAGGACCACCAACCCACACTAGACATCCATCAACTCTTGAAAGTCCGCCATGAAAAACTGGCCGCCCTGCAGGCAGAGGGCAAGGACCCTTTTCATATCACAAAATACGACCAAAGCCACAAAAGCGCCCAGATAAAGGTACGTTTTGACGAGCTTTCCGGCTCCTCCGTTTCCATTGCGGGGCGGGTGATGGCCAAGCGGGTGATGGGCAAGGCTTCCTTTATTAATGTGCAGGACGCATCCGGCGGCATCCAATGCTACGTTGCCCGTGACAGCGTGGGGGAGGACACATACACCGCCTTCAAAAAATACGACGTGGGCGACATCATTGGCGTGGAAGGATTGGTGTTTCGCACCCAAAAGGGCGAAATGAGCATCCATGCCGAAAAAATAGTCTTGCTGGCCAAAAGCCTGCAAATCATGCCGGAAAAATATCATGGCCTGGTGAATACCGACCTGCGTTACCGCCAACGCCACATAGACCTGATCATGAACGACGCAGTGAGGGATAGTTTTATAAAGCGCTCGCGGATAATAAGTGCCATGCGCCGTTACTTGGACGGCCTGGGTTTTATCGAAGTGGAAACACCCGTCCTGGTCGCCAACGCCGGCGGAGCGGCCGCCCGTCCGTTCGAGACTCATTTTAACGCCCTCTCAGAGGACGTCAAGCTGCGGATCTCGCTGGAGCTATACCTAAAGCGCCTGATTATCGGCGGGATGGAAAAAGTATATGAAATTGGGCGCGTTTTCAGGAATGAGGGCCTGGGTACCCGCCACAACCCCGAATTCACCCTGATGGAACTCTACCAAGCCTACACAGACTACGCAGGCATGATGGAACTGGCCGAAAACCTGATCCGTCACCTGGCACTGGATGTCCTGGGCACAACGATGCTGCCATACGGCGAGGAAATGATAGACCTGGGCAAGCCCTTTATGCGCCTTACGATGGTCGAGGCGCTGCTAAAATATGCCGATATAGACTTTAGTACCGTGGAGACCCTGGAAGAAGCGAGAAAAATCGCCGATAAGATGGGCGTACACTACGAAAAGCGCCACAAAAAAGGCGACATCCTCATGCTCTTATTCGAGGAATGTGTCGAAGACAAGCTGATACAGCCCACCTTCATCACCGAGCATCCGATAGAGACATCGCCGCTGGCCAAGAAAAAGCCCGGCTGCACGGACTATGTCGAACGCTTTGAGCTGTTCATCATCGGCCGCGAAATGGCCAACGCCTTCTCCGAGCTAAACGACCCGCTGGACCAACGCGCACGCTTTATTGCCCAAGAGGAACTGCGCGCCAGCGGCGACGACGAAGCCAACGCGATGGATGAAGACTTTCTCACCGCCCTGGAGCTGGGGATGCCCCCCACCGGCGGTATTGGCATTGGCGTGGACCGCCTCGTCATGCTACTGACCAACTCCCCGGCCATACGTGATGTAATCTTGTTCCCGACGATGAAGAGCCTGGAGAAGCAATAGAGGAAATTTCCCAAACCCCCTAAAGTCTTTCAGAAAACATCCGATAATAAATACAGAGAAAGAAAGTATGCACCATGCAGGATAAAGGAGATATAATATGCGTATAGAAGCTTATAATCAAGTGCAGCAGGCATATAAGGCCACCTACACGACCAAAGCCGAGAAAAAAGCCGACGTGAAAAAGGCTGACGATGTTCAAATTTCCAGCATCGGTCAGGACATCACGGTGGCCAAGCAGGCAGTCAAGAACGCCCCCGACATCCGCTGGGATATAGTCACGCCGCTGAAAGAGAAACTCCAAAACGGCACATATGATGTAAACCCCGCCGATTTTGCGGAAAAAATGTTAAAGGATAATGTCGGCTTGTTCTAAGCCGCTCCGGGTGAAAGGTCGTGATTATTTGTGGCGAGCCTGATTGACGGTTTAATCAACGTCTTAGACGACATATGCGTGGAATATGAGAATATGCTCGCGCTCTCTATGAAAAAAACGCCGGTGTTAATCACCGGCGATTTGAATCAACTGGCAATCATCACGGATGATGAACAACGCCTGGTCAGCAAAATCAATAAACTCGATAACAAATTACAGCAGTCGATGAAAGAAATTGCCGACGTAATTAACAAGGATGTTAGCGAGCTGGACCTTGCGGTTATCATCGGCTTTATGGGGCCGAAACCGAGGGAACAGCAGCAACTGGCAGTCGTCCATGACAAACTGAAGACTGTAGTCCACAACGTTGCCCGCGTAAACGAACAAAACCGCGAGCTGATACAGGACTCCCTGGAAATGCTTCAGTTTGAAATGAACATCCTTCAGGCCGCAAAGGCCGCGCCGGAAGTCGCCAACTATGGCAAAGGCGCCGTAAGCGATGGCTCTAAAATCGGAGTAAACGCCAAAGGATTTGACGCCAGACAGTAACCCTGGAACACAAATGGGAAAGGCGGAACATCTATGTCGTTAATGGGAAGCTTATACATCGGGTCTTCCGGTCTCAGGACCAGTCAGAACGCCCTCAATACCACGGCGCACAACATGGCCAATGTCAACACCCCGGGCTACACCCGGCAAATGGTCATGCAAAGCGCCAGACAATATAACACCATCTCCATTGCCGGCTCCGCCGTTGCCCGTCAACAGCTGGGTCTGGGTGTACTCTACGCCGAAACAAAAACCCAGCGCGACGTATTCTTGGACAAAGCCTTCCGCCGTGAGTCCGGCCGGAGCGCGTTTTACGAAATTTCCACCAACACCTTGGAAGAAGTGGAGAATCTGCTCCAGGAGCTGGACGGTGAGGCGTTTGCGATTGCTTTGGACAATCTGTGGAAGTCCGTTCAGGATTTGGCCAACGAGCCCGACCAAGCTTCACGTCAGAGCATCTTCATCCAACGCTGCTACGAATTCCTCACCCGCGCCGACGCGGTCTACCAGGGCCTTTCCGATTATCAGGACAACATAAACAAAAGCATCAAGGAGGATGTCGAACGCATCAATGAAATAGGGCGCGGCATCAACGAGCTGAATCTGCGTATCCGGCGCATAGAAGCCGGTAACGTGGAAAATGCCAACGACTTAAGGGATATGCGCGACCATCTGATTGATGAACTTTCTGCCCTGGCCAATATTTCCTGCCAAACAGACGCTTTTGGCAATATCACGGTCAAAATAGAGGGTAATGACTTTGTCACCACGGACACATGTAACCAAATATCCCTTCACACCGACTCCGTCACCGGCTTTTATACCCCCTATTGGGATATGTTGGCGACCAAGCAAGTGAACCTCTTTGGCGAGGTGCAGATTAACATAGAAGGCGCCGAGGCTTTTCGTTTGGATCAGGCCATATCATCGGAAACGAACACGGATATAGGGCTGGTGAAGTCGAAGCTTTTGGCCCGCGGCTCCCACCGTGCCACTTTTGAGGATATTGCGGTGTCCAATGGCCTGGTCTATCCCGGCTACCAACCCATCCGCCACGACTTAAAGATAGACGATCCTTTTCCCCATGCATACGACCCGGACACATACGACCCTTCATATTATGACCAAAATATCGCCCAGTCCGTTATCATGAATATGCAAGCCCAGTTTGACCAGCTTATATATCAGGTCACGTCCGGGATAAACGACATTCTGCGGGATGCCGCCAATGCAGCGGGCGACTGGCCGGACTCGACCTATATGCGTGATGCCTACGGCAAGCCCTTTCAAGTATTCGACCTTATTGCGAACGAAGCATCGGATGGCGCCGCCCCCGGACCCTACACAGTCAAGAACCTCATCATCAACGGCGATTTGCGCCAGGCCCCGACCCTGCTGGGTTTTCGTCAGGCGGATGGGCAGACGGACTATGAGACGGCCACAAAACTCAAGGAGCTGTTTGATGGCAGGGATTTCACCCTAAACCCCAATGTCCAGACCAAGGTCAACATCGTCGGCTACTACAATGCCATGGTCTCACAAGTGGCCAATTCATCTTCGGTATCACGCGAGATTTTGAAAAACCAGCAACTGACGGTGGAGCAAGTGGGTGCGGCCAGGGAGCAGGTGCTGGGTGTCTCGACAGATGAGGAACTAAGCTTCATGGTCATGTACCAAAACGCCTTCAACGCCTCCAGCCGTTACATAAACGTCATCAGTGAAATGCTGGAGCACGTCGTTACCCAACTCGGCAGCCGATGATGTAGGGAATAGGAGAACGAATATGCCATCACAATTTTTCGGCCTATACATTGCCGGCAGCGGCCTACGCAGCGCCAACGCTGCCCTGAACACCACTGCCAACAATATCGCCAACACCCAGACGGTGGGCTACAGCCGCCAGCAAGTGGTGCAAGAAGCCAACAACCCCCTGCGCACCTTCACCACCTATGGCAGTGCCGGGGCCGGAGTGGATGTCCTCGCCATTGAGCGCATCCGCGACCACTTCTTTGACGTGAAATTCTGGAACAACCATACCCGTCTGGGTAAATATGAGGTTCAGCAATACTATATGCGAACCCTGGAAGATTACTTCGAGGACGATGGGATGTCCGGTTTTAACACCCTCTTCAACCGGATGTTCGGGGGCATCGAGACCCTCACCCTAAACGCTTCCTCGACTTCGACCAAGGCCGACTTCATTTCCTCCGTGAAGGCCCTGACGGACTATTTTAATAATATGTACGGCAACCTCCAGGAGATGCAAAACGACCTAAACCTGGAAATCAAACAGACGATAGACGAAATCAACTCCATCGCCGAGAAGGTGGCTATTTTGAACCGCCAGATAAACGTCATCGAAATGGGCGGCGGCACGGCCAACGAGCTGCGTGATCAACGCGAAAAATTAATAGACAGGCTGTCTAATTTGGTGGACGTGGAAGTGGATGAACGACCCATCTTTGACATCAACGACCCCACCCGCCTGACCGGCGGCACGCATTATACCGTGAAGATAAACGGCGGCCAAACACTCACTAATGGCAACGAGTATAATCAACTGCTGTGCATGGCCAGAAGGGATTATGAAAAAGTTAATCAGACCGACATAGACGGTCTCTTCGATGTCCGCTGGCAAAACGGCAATGACTTCGGGCTGCAAAGCGCCGTGATGGGCGGGAGGCTGCGGGGCTTGGTGGAGATGCGTGACGGCAATAACGGGTTTTATTTTGGCGGCAACCAGCAATCCGTCTATCTGCGCGAAATCGATCATTATTACGAAGGCACGACCCGCTTGACCGACATCACGGTAAACGTCACGGATGTAAATTTAATGGATATGCGGCTGTGCAATCTTTCGGACGCGGGCGGCAAAATCACCATTGGTGGGCAGGCCTACTACTACAGCTCATGGGAATACCTGGGTACGGACACAAACGGGGAGACGAGCTACAGCTTCACCCTTGATTACAGCCGCCACCAATATAATGACATCATTGGCTCATCCCTGCGCGGCGCGGAAGTCGCCATCGGTCGGTCGGTCGAATTTCAGGGCGTGCCCTACTACATGACCCAGATGAACGCTTGGCTTAGGGGCTTTGCCGAACAAGTGAACTTGATTTTTCATGGTGAATATACTACGAATGCAACGGCTGGCGGCGAGCCGCTTTTCCTGGATGCGGACGGTCTGCCTACCTTCGAAAACACCGGCACCCCCTTTCTGGACAAACCGGGTGGTGACCAGATATACTTCATCGCCAATGGTTTTGATAACCAAAGCAATCCCGGTGCGCTCTTTTTCACCGGCCGGCATCCTATAGACGGCCAATACACGGCCACGGACCTCCTGGGCTGGACCGGCAACGGCCTCTACGAAATTACGGCCGGCAACATCACGATTGTGGATGAACTGATGCGCAACGCCGACCGCCTGGGCTCCAAGAGCGACCCCGGCGTCGGCAACGAAGAATGTGAGCAAGTAAAGAAACTAAGTCAGCTCCTAAACAGCAAGGAAATGTTTAGCTTCCGCAATGGTACCGCCAAGGATTTCCTGGAAATGATCCTCGGAGACGTGGCCCTGAACGCCAGCAACGCCAACACCTTCTTCCGCGCCTACAAGGGCCTCTCCAACGCGATAGACAACCAGCGCAGCTCTGTCTCCGGCGTGGACGAAGACGAAGAGGCGGTAAACCTCGTCAAATACCAGCACGCCTACAACCTCTCCTCGCGCATGATCCAGACCCTGACGGAGATATATAATCGCCTTATCCTACAGACGGGGGTATAATCCCCCATCCCTTGGACAGCAAGCCCGCGCTGTCTGCCGGGGCAAATACTTTTGACCCCGGCATCATAAGATGGATTATGAAAATAGTAAAGATAAGCCTTATAATAGTGGCGTTTTCCACCCTTGCCCTGGTTGCTTGCGAAGAAACACCGGAAGAGCCGACAGTGTTTTTGGCGACGGAGCATCAGTTCGAAAGCCTGCTGAGTGAGGCACAGATTGACTATACCGTACCGGCGCAAGTGCCAAATATCATGGTAAATCAGTTGGGTTATCTGTCGGGTGCAGACAAGATGGCCATCTTTCGCGGAGCGGATGTAGGCGGGGTTTTTCGGGTGGTGGACGCCGATAGCGGGCGCACGGTCTTAAGCGGCAATATCGAGGAGCGCGGCTACAATGCGACATTCGACGAATATCTAAGTTATGGCAGTTTCACGGACTTAGACATGCCTGGTCGTTACTATTTGGAAGCACCCGCAGTCGGGCGTTCTTTCTTTTTCAGCATGGGAGATAATCTATACGATCCGGTGTGGCTGGCGGTCAGTCGCCAGTATTACCTAAATCGTTGCGGCTATGAGCTAACGGAAGAATATGCCGGCCATTATGCTCGCGAGGCTTGCCATACGGAAGAAGCGCTGCTGTTGGAGGATGAAAGCATCAGCCTCGATGTGAGCGGCGGCTGGCATCAGGACGCATATGGCAGCAAGGACACATATGTCGCCGCCAAAGTGGCTGCCTTGCTGCTGCTTTCCTATGAGCTAAACGGCCCGGCCTACACGGATCAAACCGGCATCCCGGAAAGTGACAACCAAATACCGGATTTGCTGGATGAAGTGCGTTTTGGGGTAGAGTGGCTGTTGAAAATGCAGGATGCGGCGAGCGGCGGGGTATACGCCGGACTTACGTTTGAGCCGCAGGAGGGCAGGGCATATGTGGAGCCGGTAAGCGCCGAAGCCACAAAGATATTTTGCGCGGTGATGGCGAAGTTTAGCTATCTGTATCAGGGTTTTGACAATGCCTATGCAACGCAGTGCCTGAGAGCGGCAGAAAGGGCATGGCGTTATCTCGAACAAAATCACGGCGAGACCATAGATGAAACATATTTTTTTGCCGCCACGGAAATGTTTCGCGCCAGCGGTCAACAAAGCTATAACCGCATCGTGACCCGCTATCTGCGCGGCGACGACTATCAAGAGCTGTTTGTGGATACGTTGGGTGGTGCCGCACCGGATGGCCGCCAGGAAGTGATAATGCTGGGGACCGTTAGTTACTTGCTGACTAAAAGCCGGGCGGTGGACAGGGAGCTGTGCAACGAGATAATGAAAACGATATTGTTATTTGCCGAGGATATATCCGCCCGCTCCCGCGCATCGCAGTACCTGACCGCCGCCAACGAAAAGCAGGACAACAACAATGAATTGTTGGCTGACATGCTCTTTTTATCGGTGGTCAATTATGTCATCACCAATTATGAATACGGAGCGGTGATCGAAAACCACCTGCACTTTTTCATGGGCCGCAATTCGGCCTTGGTTAGTTATATAGATGATGTTGGGGCCATAAACTATAAAGACATGGACTCGCACCTGGGCATAATGAATCATATCGAGGCAAACGCGAAGCTGCTGTTTATGCTCAGTGGGGTGACCACTGGCCACTGACCCTACTGTATTAGGGAGGTTTCACATGAAAATAGTCGTTCTTGCCGGCGGCACAAGCCCGGAACGGGATGTGTCCCTTAGTTCCGGTAAAATGATATATCAGGCACTGCGGGAACGGGGCCATAAGACCATCCTCCTGGACGTGTACTTGGGTTATGAAAACAAAGCCCTCTTGGGAAACCAGGCCCTGTATGACATAGAAATAGAAATGGCAGACACGGCCATTTTTGAAAAAGACATGGATTGGGCGGCAAACGTGGCGGCAATTAGCTCCGAAAGCCCCGACATTGCGGCGGTGAAAGCCCTGCGCCCGGACGGCGAAAAAAACTATTTTGGCCCCAATGTCATCGCCCTATGCCGCGCCGCAGACGTGGTTTTTATAGCCTTGCACGGCGAGGAAGGCGAAAACGGGAAGATCCAGGCCTGCTTTGACCTGATGGGCATAAAATACACCGGCGCCGGCTACCTGGGCTCGGCCCTGGCACTGGATAAAATCCTGGCAAAGGAACTGTTTTGCCACCACGCCATCCCCACCCCGCCGTGGGTAGCCTTGCCAAAGGGCGCAGACCACGGCGCGGCCATGGCCATTCCCTATCCCCGTTTTGTGAAGACAAAAAGCGGCGGCTCCAGCGTCGGGGCGGCCATAGCCCGGGATGAAGCAGCGTTTGCGACGGCCCTGCAGGATGCCTACCGCTACGAAGACACGGCCCTGGTTGAGCCCTATATCACGGGGCGTGAGCTGTCCGTCGGGGTGCTGGCGGGAAAAGCCCTGCCCGTGATCGAGATTGCGCCCAAGCAAGGATTTTTCGACTATCATAATAAATACCAACCCGGTGCGTCCATCGAGACTTGCCCGGCGGACATAGCGGTGGAAATGACGAGAAAGCTACAGGAACTGGCCGAAAAGGTGTACCGGATTTTGCGGATGGATAGTTATGCGCGCGTCGATTTTATTGTCGATGGGGAGGCTAATATATTTTGCCTGGAGGCCAATACCCTGCCCGGCATGGCGCCCACCTCACTGATGCCAAAAGAAGCCGCCGCCGCCGGCATGGATTTTGGGACGTTCTGCGAAGCAATTATGGATGTGTCATTGCGGCCTCCGAGCCGCAATCTATCCCCGCAGGGGATTCTGCATTAAAACATTGCGGAATGACGGCACAAAGCAAAGGAACCCTCACATGAAAAACATGACACTAAAAAACATCGCCGCCGTCTGCCATGGCCTGCTTTGTAACGATACGGACACAGTGGATACAGTAAGCGGTGTCGAATATGACTCCCGCCGCGTGGAGGCCGGCAATCTGTTCATCGCCATGCCAGGCGGGCGGGTCGATGGCCATAGCTATATCGCCGAGGTCGCAAAAAAGGGTGCGGCCGCCGTCATCTGCGAAAGAGAGCCGGAAAATGCCCTTTCCATCCCCTACATCCTGGTCACGGACAGCTTTAAGGCCCTGCAACACATCGCCGCCTTTTACCGCCAGAATCTTAGCCTGCCCATTATTGGTATCAGCGGCAGTGCCGGCAAGACCAGCACGAAGGAATTTATCGCCGCCGTGCTGGGCGAGCGTTTTGCGGTGCTAAAAACAGAGGGGAATTTCAACAACGAAATTGGCCTGCCCTATATGGTTTTGCGCATCCGTGAGCATCATCAGGTGGCCGTTTTGGAAATGGGCATCAGCAATTTTGGCGAAATGAGCCGCCTGGCACGCATCGCCCGCCCGGACATCGCCGTACTCACCAATATCGGGGATTGCCATTTAGAGCAGCTGGGCGACAGGGCCGGGGTGCTCCGGGCCAAAAGCGAGATGTTTGACTTTTTACCCGCGGATGGCAGGGCCGTACTATGCGGCGACGACGAACTGCTCAGGCAGATACATACGGTGCGGGGAAAGGCCCCGTTGCGTTTCGGGCTGGGGGCGGATAATGACATATGGGCGGACAGCATGGAAAACCGGGCACTACAGGGCGTGGCAGTGCGCATTGGCATAAAGGAAACAGGCGAGACGGTCCGCGTTTCCATCCCCCTGCCCGGCGAGCATATGATCCTAAACGCCCTGGCGGCGGCCGGTGTGGGGACGCTGCTGAGCCTTAAGCTGGATGAAATTCAAACAGGGATAGCCAAAGTGGAGGGCAGTCTGGGACGTTGCCGCATTGTCCGCCTGGCATCCGGCGCCACCATCATAGACGATTGCTATAATGCCAATCCCCTGTCGGTACAGGCCGCCTTGAAACTGCTGGCGGATGCCGATAAGACAGGGCGCAAGGTCGCCATCTTGGGCGACATGCTGGAACTGGGCGAAAAAAAAGAACAGCTGCACGCCGACATAGGCCGCCAAGCAGTGGCAAGCGGGGCGGACGTGGTGATTTTGATCGGTCCGCTATCATGGCACACATATGCAGCGGCGCTGGTCGGTAATGATAAAGAAAAGACGCTTATATCCCATTTTCCGGATAAGGTAGCGTTTCTTTCCGCACTGGCGGACCTGCTGCGGCCAAACGATGTGATTTTATTAAAGGCTTCGCGGGGGATGGGCTTTGAGGAATTGGTCGAGGGCATCACAGATTTTTATTCTTAAAATACGTTTCTTCTATGATGTTTTGGAAATAAGCACCGACACGTCTTTTGTCGTCCAGCGAAAGATCATCTATGTACACGGGCTCGCCATATTCGATGATGACATGGGCCTTTTTCGCATAGGGCATATGATCTTCGAAAATGGCGGCGGAATTGTTGATGGAAATCGGGACAACGGGACAGCCGGATTTGCTGGCAATCTTGAAACTGCCATCGTGGAAGGGTAAAAATGTGTCATTCACCTTATTGCGCGTGCCCTCGGGAAAAATGCAAATGGAAATGCCGCCCTTTATCTTCTCTATAGAGCGGAGGATGGTCTTTAGCCCCTGCTTTATATCGTTGCGGTCCAGAAAGAGGCAATGCAGGTTGAGCATCCAATGCCGCAAAAGAGGGATGTGACCGACTTCTTTCTTGGACACGTAGCCGGTGGGCCGGGGTACCCGTACATAGGTCAGGACGATGTCAAAATAACTGCGGTGGTTTGCGACATATAAGACGGGCTTATCCAGTGGAACACGTTCCTCGCCCAGCACCGTCACCGTTGTGCCGCAGATAAATAGGCAACTGCGGAATGCGAAATTGACGATGGCCAGTGAACTGTTATTTTTCAAATCCATGTTAAATGACCCGATAATCCACTCGGCAATTAACAAGGGGATGCTCAGAATCAGAAAGAGGCTTACAAAGCACAGGGTCAGTATTGTCCGTATCATTCTTCCTCATCCCATTCTTCCAACAATAACGGATTATCCGCATCGTCGTCCACCACGGTACGCAGGCTGCGGTTGATGGCCCGGGTTCGGCGGCCGACTATTTCCTCCAAGGTTTTATCGGCAGTTTGTATCTGCTTGTGGGCGCGGTCCAAGATGGCGGAAAACTTGGCAAACTCCGCTTTCACCGAGCGCAGCGTATCCCAGACCTCCTGTGAGCGCTGTTCTATGGAGAGGGTCTTAAAGCCCATCGTGAGCGAGGACAAAAAGGCCGAAAGGGTGGTCGCGCCCACCGCCGTGACCTTGTATTTTTCCCTGAGTTCCTCGAAAAGGGCGGCGTTTTGCACCACCTCGGCATATAAGCCTTCCGTGGGCAAAAACATCAGGGCGAAGTCTGTCGTCTTGGGCGGCACGATGTATTTGTCGTGGATGTCCTTGGCAAAGGCGCGGATTTTCGTGGCCAGGGATTTTTTCGCCTCGTCCATGGCTTGTTTGTCCTCGGCGTCCAGCAGACGGTTATAATCCTCGATGGGAAATTTGGAATCTATGGGCAGATATAGCGGGGCATCGTCCGTGCCGGGCAGTTTGACGGCAAACTCAATCCGTTTGTTGTCGGCTATCTCGATATTGGCGGCGTATTGGCCGGGGGCGAGGATGTCCGAAAGCAGCTTTTCCAAGCGCACCTCGCCGTAGGTGCCGCGTTCCTTGACATTCATCAGGGCGTTTTTCAGGCTCTTGGTGTCGGCGGCCAAGGACTTCATCTCGCCCAGGCCCTGCTGGACGCTGTCCAGTTGCTTGCTGACCAGCTCAAAAGACTGCGCCAGGCGTATTTCCAGGGTTTTTTGCAATTTTTCATCGACTATCGTCTGCATCTGTTCGAGCCGCTTCTCATTGCTGTCCTGGAGCGACTTCATCTTGCCTTCCAACGCGGCGATAAGCTTTTCAATATTTTCCGCATTGCCGCGTGTAATTTGCATAAGACGCGCGTCCATCTGCTCGCTAAAGCCGCGCAGTTCCTTGTTTGTTTCCTCGCGGCTAGTTTGCAACGTCTTGTTGACGCTCTCTTGAATCATGCCAAAGCGCTTAAACTGTTCGGTCGCGGAGTCACCCAGCCGCCGCTGTACGCTATCAACCAGGACATCGTTTTTTTGCTGAAGCAGAGCGGGAATATCCGCCCCCTGCGGCTTTTTACGAAAGAGGAGCTGGAGGACGAGGATGAGAAGTAATAAAATAATACATATTATGACAAGGCTTATCAGCATTTCCATTTAATACCCTCAACTTTCAAACATTTTGTACCCCTGCCGCTGCCAGTCCCGTGCGGACGTAGTCGCATTGCATGAAATGACGCCACACGAATTCATTTTCGTGGTTGGCCATCATCGCCAGGCTAATGCCTTTGTCTATCCCCAGGTAGACATCATCGAAGAAAGGCGGCTGCTCATCGAGGTTGTAGGAATCGGTCAGACCGTAGCGGCCCCATAACTCGGGAAATGTCGCATAATGCGAAAGGGCCGCCCGCGATTCATTCGGTGTGAAGGGCATGGAAGCAAGGGCGGCATAAATGGCCACCGTTCCGTCAATAAGAGCCTCACTGCCCGGACAGTATGGTTCAGCCCCGAAGGCACCGGAATAGCCATGTTTGTGATGGCAGGCGGACAGCCCCCAGGATTTTTCGGAAAATGTCGCATGGCCGCGAGGGTTGTCCTTGCAGTATTGGCAGTGGCCCAAGCTGGCTTGGACAGAGTTTTCGTACCAATCGATACCCTCCAGGTCTACCGTTCCCCGGAAGTCGATGAAGGCGTGGGAAAACTGATGGACGAATAGGGCGTTGTGTCGGGTGCGGATGTATTCATGGCCGCCGTACGCACCGCGGATGCGTTCGAAGGCATACAGGGTTTTGCCTTCGGAGGGGTAGGTCGGGGAACCGGCGCCGAGGATACACATAATCAGATGTTCGGCGAAGTGATCCCAGGTATGCGGGATAAATCCCGTTTCATCATAATAACCCATGACAAACTGCTGCTTTTCCCCATCCACGTAGGCCGGCCAATTGACGCGCTCGAAGATGGCACGGGCCTTGGCCTGCACATCGGCGCCGAAGTATTCGCCGGCGGTGATGGCTCCGGCGATAAATAGCGCGGTGTCGATGACCGATACCTCGCTATGGCCCCAGCGCTTACCAGTTGAAAGGTGCAGAAAATGGTGGAAAAAGCCGTGGTGCTGGGCGACTTCCCCATGTAGGAAGGTATCGAGTGTCCCCAGGCAACGCCTCCTGGCCTCGGCCAGGGGAACATAGCCCTTCTCGACCCCGATGGCATAGGCCGCGAGCGCGAAACCCGTGGCAGCTACCGAACCGAAGTCCGCCTTACTCGTCCCGCTGCCCAGGGCCGCCTGGTCGCGGGTGATGCCATATCCCGGGCTGCCTTCCAGGCTATTGCTCTCCAGCCAGAAATAATCAAAGCAGCCGCGCATTTCCCTTTCGAATATCGTTTGGTATTCTGGGTCATTGGTCATATGTGTTCTCCTCTAAGCCATGATACCCAAAGACCAGCGACCTGTCAATGGAGGCTTGGATTTCCATCAAACTTGCCATCCCCCGGAAACTATATTATAATAAAGCCGTAAAACGCCGAACACGGCAGCACCTATTAGAGTTCCTGAATGTAACCATCAATTATGCCACCTGCCGCCAGGCAGGAAATCAAGAGTGAATTGAAAAGGAGACCCCATGCCGAAAAAGCCCCCTGCCACTTCCCCGCCCGCCTTCGCTTTCGACAAAGATTTATTCAAACGCAGCGTCGTCTACAATGTCCGCACCCTCTACCGTAAGACGATGGAGGAAGCCAGTGCCCAGCAGGTCTTCCAGGCAGTGTCCTACGCCCTGAAAGACGCCATCATCGGCTTCTGGATGGACACCCAGCAAGAATACGAAAAACAAGACCCGAAAATGGTCTATTATCTGTCGATGGAGTTTCTGATGGGCCGCGCCCTGGGAAACAACATCATAAACCTAAAGGCGATGAAGTCGGTCAGCGAGGCCCTGGAGGAGTTGGGACTGGACCTTAATATCATCGAGGACCAGGAGCCGGATGCCGCCCTGGGTAACGGTGGCCTCGGTCGTCTTGCCGCCTGTTTCCTGGATTCCCTCGCCACGATGGGCTATGCCGCCTATGGCTGCGGCATCCGTTACCGTTTCGGGATGTTCAAACAGGAAATCCGGGGTGGCTTCCAAGAAGAAGTGCCGGATAACTGGCTGGACAATAACAACCCCTTTGAACTGCGTCGCCCCGAATATGCCAAGGAAGTGAAGTTCGGCGGCTATACCGACGTGGTCGTGGATGAACATGGCCGCAACAACTTCATCCAAAAAGATTATCTGTCCGTCCACGCCATCCCCTATGATCTGCCCATCGTCGGCTATGGCAGCGGCATCGTGAACACCCTGCGAATTTGGGATGCCCAACCGATGGAGTTTTTTCTGCTGGATTCCTCGGATCAAAAAGACTACCAAAAGGCCAAGGAACAAGAGCACCTGGCCCGCAGCATCGTGGAGGTTCTCTACCCCAACGACAACCACTACGCCGGCAAGGAACTTAGGCTCAAGCAGCAATACTTCTTTATCTCCGCCTCCGTCCAGGAAGCGGTGGCGAAGTACATGCGTACCCACAACGATATCCGCAAATTCCACGAAAAGGTCAGCTTCCAGCTAAACGACACCCACCCGACCGTGGCCACTGCCGAGCTTATGCGGATTTTGATGGACGATATGTATCTGACCTGGGACGAGGCCTGGGCGGTCACGACCAAGACCTGCGCCTACACCAACCACACCATCATGTCGGAGGCCCTGGAAAAATGGCCGATTGAGCTATTTAGCCGGATTTTGCCGCGTATTTACCAGATCATTGAGGAAATAAACCGCCGCCTGATTGCCCGTATCGAGCAGAACTACCCTGGCGACCAGAACAAGATCCGCAAGATGGCGATTATTTATGACGGCCAGGTGAAGATGGCGCATTTGGCCATCGCCGTCGGCTACTCAGTCAATGGCGTTGCCCGTTTGCATACCGAGATCCTGAAAAATCAGGAGCTGAAGGATTTCTACGAGCTGATGCCGGAGAAGTTCAACAATAAAACCAACGGCATTACCCAGCGCCGTTTCCTGCTCCACGGCAATCCCTTGTTGGCCGACTGGATTACCAACCACATCGGCGATGAATGGATCACCGACCTGCCCAAGATCGAGAAAATCAAAATCTATGCCGATGATGCCAGGGCCCGTCAGGAGTTTATGAATATTAAATACAAAAATAAACTGCGGCTGGCGGATTATATCCTGAAACACGAGGACATCGTCATCGATCCGCGTTCGATTTTCGACGTCCAGGTAAAGAGGATGCATGAGTATAAGCGCCAGCTGATGAATATTCTGCATGTGATGTATCTGTATAATGAGTTAAAGGACAAGCCCGATATGGAGTTTTACCCCCGCACCTTCATCTTCGGGGGCAAGGCCGCCGCCGCATACCAAAATGCCAAACTGACAATCAAGCTGATAAACGCCGTTGGTGAGGCGGTGAATAATGACCCGGTCGTGGCCGGGCGCTTGAAGGTGGTCTTTATTGAGGATTACCGCGTTTCCAACGCCGAGATGATCTTTGCCGCCGCCGATGTGTCTGAGCAGATTTCCACCGCCAGCAAGGAGGCCTCCGGCACCGGCAACATGAAGTTCATGCTAAACGGCGCCCTGACGCTGGGAACCCTGGATGGGGCCAATGTTGAGATTGTCGAGGAAGTGGGGGCGGAGCACGCCTTCATCTTTGGCACGGAGTCCGACGAGATCATCCGCATGGAAAAATTCGGCGGCTATAACCCGATGGACATTTTCAACAACGACCAAGATATCCGCAAGGTGCTGATGCAGCTCATCAACGGCACCTATTCTCCCGGCAATACCGAGTTGTTCCGCACCCTGTATAATTCACTGCTAAATACCCTGAGCACCAGCAAGGCCGATGCCTATTTCGTGCTGAAGGATTTTAAGGCCTATGCCGAGGCGCAAAAAAAGGTCGAGGCCGCCTACCGCGACGAGGAAAGATGGGCTCGCAGCGCCCTCCTGAACGTCGCCTGTTCGGGCAAGTTCTCCTCCGACCGCACCATCCAGGAATATGTCGATGAGATTTGGAAGCTGGATAAGATCGTGATAGCGGGGTGATGGAAAGCCATGGTTGTATACTCATGTCCATAAAACGCATAGTCCGCATGGCGTTCCTGGCAGCCATCCTGACGGTCACGATGCTGGCGGTAAAGCCGCTCCCCAATATTGAGCTGATTTCCTTGCTGGTGATAATCTACACCCTGCTATATGGCAAGGACAGCTTTTTTATTGTCACGGTGTTTAGCATAATCGAGGGCTTGATGTGGGGCTTTGGCCTCTGGTGGATAGGCTATCTCTATAGCTGGCCGCTGCTGGTGGTGGCCGTGCTACTGTTAAAGCGCTTCATCAAAGAAAAATTTATCCTGTGGGCGGTGGTATCGGCGGTGTTTGGCCTGATTTTCGGCTCACTCTTTGCCATTGCCTATATCCCGCTGGACCCCTCATACGCCCTGGCCTCCTGGATAAGCGGCCTGCCCTGGGATGTATGGCACGGGGTGTGGAATTTTGCCCTGATGCTGGTGCTGGGCAAGCCCATTTATAAGTTGCTAAAGCGCTTGGATGCGAAAATATCATAGGTAACCTTCGCATTGTATGCTATAATAAGCCCATGAGATTTAAGACGCGTTTGATTGTAACGTTTTTGGTCATACTGATTTTGCCGCCGGCACTGATTGGCCTTACGTTTCTGGTCATGGGCTATTTGCTGATAAAGAATCTGCCAGTGCCGGTGACACCCAGCCTGGACATGGTTTTTTACATAACCAGCGAAATATTCCAAGACATGCTGGTGGCGCAGACCATGCTCTATCAACTGTTTTTTGCAACCATCCTGATTTTTTTGCTGATTGGCCTGTTACTTATCCACTGGTTCAATCGCGGCGTGTTTCAGCCGATAAACCAACTAAACGTGGCCATGCAAAATATCGCCGACGGCGACCTGGAATATATCATTTCTGGCGACGAGCGCGGTGAGATAGGCGAGCTATACCACAACTACGAGGAAATGCGTCTGCGCCTGAAGGAATCCATAGTAGAAAAGATGGAGGCGGAAAAGCAAAACCGTGAGATGATCAGCAACATTACCCACGACCTGAAGACGCCCATCACGGCGATAAAGGGTTATATCGAGGGCATAGCGGACGGGGTAGCCGACACGCCGGAGAAAATGGACCGCTATGTGCGCACCATATACAACAAGGCCAACGAGATGGACCGCCTGATCAACGAACTGACCTTTTACACCGGCATCGGCTCCAACCGCATGCCCTACAATTTCCGCAAAATAAATATCGCAGACTACTTTGGCGATTGTATTGAGGAAGTGGGCCTGGACTTAGAATCAAAGGGCATCCGCCTGCATTATTCCAATCTCGTTTCGCCGGAGACGACCATCATTTCCGACCCCGAGCAGCTAAAGCGGGCCCTGGGCAACATTATCAACAATTCTGTCAAGTATATAGACCGCAATAAGGCAGAATGTGAAATATCCATACGCATACTGGATGAACATGAGTCCATCCGCATAGAAATTGAGGACAACGGCAGGGGCATCCCCGCCAGGGAACTGGGGCGCATATTCGAGCGTTTTTACCGCTCAGATGCATCGAGGAATTCAGCCAAGGGCGGCAGCGGCATTGGTCTCTCGATTGTCAAAAAGATAGTCGAGGATCATGGCGGCTACGTCTGGGCAACCAGCTGCGAGGACGAGGGAACATGTATGCACATAGTCTTTAGGAAATACACGAAGGAGGTTATCCATGAATAAAATATTGATTATCGAAGATGAAGAAGCGATTGCCGAGCTGGAAAAGGATTATCTGGAATTGAGCGGTTTTTTAGTGACCGTGGCGGAAAACGGGGCCTGGGGCCTGGAGATGGCGCGGACCGAGGATTATGACATGGTCGTGCTGGATCTGATGCTGCCCGGCGTGGATGGCTTCGAGATATGCCGGCAAATCCGCGAAGAAAAAAACATCCCCATCCTGATGGTGTCCGCCAAAAAAGACGACATCGACAAAATCCGTGGCCTGGGCCTGGGCGCAGACGACTACATGACCAAGCCCTTTAGCCCCAGCGAACTGGTTGCCAGGGTGAAGGCACACCTGGCGCGATATGAGCGGCTGGTGACGGCGGAGCCGCGCCGCAACGAGATCGTGGAAATCCGCGGCCTGCGTATCGACAAGGCCGCCCGCCGCGTGATGGTGGACGGCGAGGAGAGGGCTTTCACGGGCAAGGAGTTTGATTTGCTCACCTTCTTGGCCGAAAACCCCAACCGCGTCTACCGAAAGGAAGAACTGTTCCGCGAAATTTGGGAAATGGATGCCGTGGGCGACATTGCCACCGTCACCGTCCACATCAAGAAAATCCGCGAGAAAATAGAATACGATTCCGCAAATCCACAATATATAGAAACCATCTGGGGCGTTGGTTATCGATTCCGGATGTAGTTAATTGACAAAAGGGAGTGAATCGTATAAGCTGAAACAGTAGCAGTATCCCGACACCCTATCTTGGGTAATAAGAGGTAGTCAATGAACGCCACGGCAAAAAGGGCCATATGTGCCATACTTTTGGCTTGTTTTATGTTGCCCTTTTTTGCGTCTTGCGAGGAGGCGGCCCCGGAGGAAGCGCACGGCGCACCTTATTCCACGTATGTGGACATCCCCGGCGTTACCCAGGCAGAAATAGAGCAGATAGAGGCCCTGAAAGAACAATATGACAGTTTTAGTTATGGGATGCTCTACAGCACGGAATCATTTTACGATGATGAGGGCAATATAGACGGCTTTGCCCTGCTGGTATGCGAATGGCTGACGGAGCTGTTTGGCATTCCTTTTATACCGGAAAACCATGTCTGGACCGCGCTGATTGAGGGCCTGGCGGATGAAACGATAGACTTTACCGGTTATCTGATGGATAACGCCGCAAGGCGGGAAATCATGCTGATGACAGACCCGATTGCCCAGCGCTCCATCAAGTATTTTCGGTTGGTCGGCTCCCCCCCCTTGGAAGAAATAAGAGAGGAACGCCTGCCGCGCTATGCCCTGGTGGAGGGCGCCGCAACCACCCAGAGCGTGTTGGACTATGCCGGCAATGATTTTGAACCCGTGTACGTGGAAGTCTACACAGATGCCTATGAGCTGATGCAAAATGGAACGGTGGATGCCCTGGTCACCGTCGGTGTGAACGAGACAGGCTTTGGTAACGACGTATACACGGAAAACTATCTGCCCCTGATATTCGCTTCAGCTTCCTTTTCGACCCAAAATACGGAGCTTGGGCCCTTTGTGAGCGTGTTCCAAAAGGCCATGGAAAACGGGGGCGCGTCCTACTTGGGCGAGCTGTATCGCAAGGGCGACCAAAGCTACAGAAGCCATAAGCTGCTAAGCAGCCTTGGCGAGGTGGAACGCGCCTACATCGCCGCTAATCCCGTAGTGCCGATAGCGGTGGAGTACGACAACTACCCCGTCAGCTTTTATAATATCCACGAGGAAGAATGGCAGGGCATAACCATGGACGTGATCGGGGAATTGGAGGCACTGTCCGGCCTGCGCTTTGAGGTAGTCAACGCGGATGACACACAATGGACGACGTTGCTTAATATGCTGGAGACAGGGGAAGCCCACATGATTTCCGAGCTTATCCGCATACCCGAGCGCGAGGGTCGCTTCCTTTGGCCGGAGAGGAGCTTTTTCACCGACAATTTTGCCCTTATCTCAATGGCGGACTTCCCCTATATCACCGTAAACGAGATTATGACCATGCGGGTCGGCCTGATAGACGGCTACGCCCACACGGAATTGTTTTGGCGCCTGTTTCCCGACCACAGATACACGACCGTATTTAGCAATACCTACGAAGCCCTGGAAGCCCTGAGTGCCGGCGAGATAGACATGGTGGCCAATAACACCAGCCTCCTTTTGTACCTGACCCATTATCAAGAGCTGCCCCGCTACAAGGCAAATTATGTCTTCGACGAGGGCTTCGAATCCTTATTTGGCTTTAACAAAGAGCAAGAAGCCCTGGTTTCCATTGTGAATGGCGCCCTAAACCATATAGACACAGAAGCCATATCCAATAGATGGATTAGTAAGACCTATGATTACCGCCTGATGGTGGCGCAGGCGCAAATACCCTGGATGGTGGGTGTTTCCATCTTGCTGGCACTGATGCTGGTGGTGCTGGTGGTCCTGCACATAAGGAGCAGACGCTTTAACAAAACCATCACCAGCCAGATGGTCGAGCTAAAAGCGGCCGAGGCAGCGGCCGCGCGGGCCGGGGCCCGGATCCGGGCCATCATCGCCAATCTGCCCGGCATGGTCTTCCAATGTGAAAACACCTTTCCGGACTACCCCCTCACCTTTGTCAGCAACGGCAGTAAGGAGCTTTTGGGATATACGGCCGAAGAACTGGTCGGCCAGGTGAATCAGTACATGAAAATGATACATCCCGACGATTTTGAGGCCTATTCCATAAATGCGATGGAAACCCTGGAAAAGGGGCTGCCGTTTGAGAACACCCACCGGCTCATCATGGCAGACGGCTCCGAGAAATGGGTGTTCGAGAGCTGTGTCGTCACCGGAAACAATGCGGACGGTTCGCCCTGCATGCTGGACGGCTATGTCTGTGATGTGACCTGGCAGCGGCAATACGAAAGCGTTGAGCTGAAAAACCGCGCCAAAAGCGAGTTTTTGGCGACCATGAGCCACGAAATACGCACACCCATGAACAGCATCATGGGCTTTGCCGAGCTGGCCCTGGATAGCGCCACGATGACCCAGATGAAGGAGTACCTCAGTAAAATCACGGATTCCACCTCCTGGCTTTTGCGCATAATCAACGACATCCTGGACATTTCCAAGATAGAGGCCGGCAAGATGGAACTGGAAAGCGTGCCCTTTGGTCTGGACGAGGTATTCACGCGCTGCCAGTCGGTCATACTCCCGCCCATCAAGGAAAAGGGTCTGGATCTGCGTATATATGTTGAACCCGCCCAAGGCAGGCTTCTGCTGGGCGACCCGGTGCGGCTCTACCAAGTCCTGATGAACTTGTTGACCAATGCCGTGAAATTTACCGACAAGGGGGTAATCAAGTTTTCCGCTCTGGCAAAAGTGCATGAAGGGGAGCGGGCAACGATCTATTTTGAGGTGCAAGACTCCGGCATAGGCATGAGCGCCGAGCAGATAGAAAAGATATTTGACCCCTTTATCCAAGCCGATTCCAGCACCACCCGGAACTATGGCGGCACGGGCCTGGGACTGGCCATATCCAAAAACATCGTCGATCTCATGGGTGGCAACCTGGTAGTGGACAGTGTGCCCGGAGAAGGCAGCAGATTTGGCTTTGAGCTGGCATTTGATACCGTGGATGCCGCTGAGGCGGATCCGGCTTCCGGCGAGGTCGTCTTTACCGAAAAGCCCTGTTTCGATGCCCTGGTCTTGGTCTGCGACGATAACCCCATGAATCAGGAGGTGATCGGCGAACACCTATCCCGCGTGGGCATCCGGGCGGTGGCGGCAGACAACGGCAGGGCCGGGGTCGAGGCCGTGCGTGAGCGCATGCGGGAGGGTGTCGAGCAATTCGACCTGATTTTCATGGATATGTTCATGCCCATCATGGACGGGCTGGAGGCGGCGGAGGAAATAGAAAAGCTGGGTGCGGGCCTGCCGATGGTGGCGATGACGGCAAACGTGATGACCAGCGAACTGGAAAAATATAAAAAACACGGAATGCCGGACTGCCTGGGCAAACCCTTCACATCGCAGGAGCTGTGGCGCATCCTGCTTAAGTACCTGACACCGCTGGGTATGAACCCCCTATATGATGAAAACGAGCCCAGTTGCGAGGAAAGTTTAAGGAAGCTCTGCATCAACTTCCTAAAGAACAACAGCGCCGCCCCTACAAGGGGCGATGCTCATGTGGAGATAGATGAGGCGCTAAAGACCGGTGACCTGAAACTGGCCCACAGGCTGGC
>Ga0099364_10001293_pt1 | contig 41718 bp, 43 predicted proteins | sample TergutTh196P3_FD_73070 | JGI IMG/M metagenome (GOLD analysis project Ga0099364, IMG submission 73070) | Microcerotermes parvus P3 segment gut microbial communities from Pointe-Noire, Republic of the Congo - Th196 P3 | ecosystem: Host-associated > Arthropoda: Insects > Digestive system > Gut ...
CCGCAATTTCACCGAAAACGTCCATAATTCCACGACCATCGCCGATTGTTTTTTCACGGAACGGATAAATCCGTTCCCTACATATAATATAAATTTTCTACACATCAATACATATGTCTAACACAGCTTTGTATTATATATCAAATCCGACAATTTAATCAAAATCCACAATATATTTTTCTATGAAAACGGCTTAATTACATTTGAGCTACCAATAATCCTACAATAATTCCAAACAATGTTATAATCGCAGGCATACGATTTTTAGTCATGATGATTGCTTGAGGAATAATTTCACCGAACACAACATAAACCATAGCACCGCCCGCCGCCGCAAGAGATACGGCAATAGCGGTATCCGATATATTTCCAATCAAAAGTCCGATTATTCCTCCTATCAACGTCGGCGCGCCCGAAACGGCAGTTAAAAATATAATTAATCCTTTATTTATTCCTCCTATAAGTAGCGGAGCGGCGATTGCCATGCCTTCGGGGATATTGTGCAAGGCTATCATAAGCGAAAGCAGTATGCCTAACTCTATATCAAGGCTCCCTCCTGCGCCTATCGCGATTCCCTCGGGAAGATTATGCAGTCCGATTGCTATTAACATGATTATTCCCGAACGTAAAAAAACCCTGCGGTCGTTTAAGATTGGCTTTTCGTGATAAAGCTCTTCAGGAGTATGATGCGCTTTTAATTTTTCTTGATTTTTTTCGCTTATGGCATCTACAAGGCGATTTAACGTCATAGTAACAATAATTCCCAATACAATTCCCAAAACGGATATAATAGTATTTGAGAGTTCAATAGCTTCGGGAATCAGTCCGAAGCAGACAATACTAATCATAACCCCGCCCGCGAAAGAGAGCATCGCGCAAGTAACTGAGGGAGAGCGTTTCCCTATTATTACCGAAATAGTCCCGCCTAATCCCGTTCCAAAAATACCCGCGAACGCGCTGAATAAAATAATTTCCATCTTAATTTTTTTCCTTTCGTATCATCACCGCTAAATTTTATTTACTATAGGTTAGCATATCCTAACTCATTTGTCAAGAGATTTTATGAAAAAAATTAAGTTTTTTTATTTATCATTGATTTACAGATATTTTTGTGTTATAATTATAGATAATATCAAGTTAGCACATAATAACTTCATGGGAGATAGGGAGATAATAAGATGAACATACATGAATCAGCCGAAAATTATTTAGAAACAATCTTAATATTAAGCCGCAACGGAAATAAAGTCCGTTCGATTGACATAGTAAATGAACTTGAATACAGCAAGCCAAGCGTAAGCGTTGCTATGAAAAATCTGCGGGAAAAAGGGCATATCATAACAAGCGGCGACGGTTATATTACGCTAACCGAAAGCGGTCGCGAAATAGCGGAGTCAATGTATGAAAGGCATACGCTCATATCCGATTGGCTTATATTTTTAGGCGTAGATAAAAAAACAGCCGTAAATGATGCGTGCAAAATGGAACACGCTATGAGCGAACAAAGTTTTTCTGCGATAAAAAATCATATAGAAAACTGGAAACATAAAATTTATACACAAAAAATCAAAGAAGAATTATAAGTGGTATACATTTACCACAGAAGAAAATCCTTAAACTGCGAAGTTGTTATTTTATAGAATCAATATACGCTTCTACGTCAGTTTCGGGAAAACTGCGATTTTTAAATTTGTTTATTAGCCAATCATTATAATTTACAGGGACGCTTTCTTCTTTTGTAAGCATATCAAAAATTATTATTGATAAAGGACAATCCCTATTATATTTTATTTTTTTTATATAGTCATCTTTTGACTGTATCTTTGATAAATAAGCAAGATAATATCCCGCCGCCATAACAAATTCTTCTTCGTTACCTGAATATTCATTTAGTTTTTTGTTTTTTTCGGTCAGATATTCGTTTTTAGAAACATATTTCAAATATTCATTTATTAATTCATCGGACGCAAATCCGTGCATAAGTTCATGGGCTATTAAATCTAAACTAACAAAACTACCTATGGGAAATAAAAAACAATTATTATATAACGTAAAAGCCGTCGGATAGCTCATAAATGAAATATATATAGAACATTCCGATATATTATCAATATTTTTCATTTTTTGGATATTAGCGAATAATTCATCAACATCAAAATTTTTTATATAATCCAAATTAGACGTTATAGCTTCATTAATTCCGTGATAAAGGTCGGCTTTCCATAATTTGTCAAAACCTATTTCTTTAAGCACTTTAATATCATTCGCATATTTTTTCGCATAGCTATCAGTAAGATAATCAAGCGTGGGGAACATATATGATTTTATAAATTCATTAGCGGTCTTTTCTCTTACAACTTCTGATACATCTTGTATGTTATCAAATAAATTTATTAAATCATCAAGTGTATAATATTCTATATTTTTATTATTTGTATAAGTGCTTAATATTAGGCATAAATTAGACATTCCCATGCAGTTATTGTCAATTTTACCGATTGTTAAATCCTTTATTTTACTTATAAAATCAATTTGTGCTTTTAACAAATGTTTTTCATCATGCGTTCTTTTTTCAAGATAACAAATCGTATCAAAAATCATACATGAATATAACTTTATTTTCGACATACGAACCTCCTACTAATATAAATTTTCTACGTAAATCAAGAAAACACCCGTCACTCGCTCCGCTTCGTGCCACCCTCTTTACGAAAGAAGGCTTTTGGTGCGGCTATTTTCCCTGCCCTCTTTTGTAAAGAGGGTGCCGTCCGCAGACGGCGGGTGTTTTCTTGACGTAGAAAATGCTTATTTTCAGGTACAATTTAATTTATGCCAAACCATTTAATGAGAATATTTTTTAAAGCATTTACATCTACAATACTTTTAGTAATTTCATTAACATCGACATTGAAATCCTCAGCAATAGCCCATTTCATTCCGCCAAAGCCCGGACCTCTTGACGGTAACAGAAATGACATTGTAAGAGTGTCAAAAAATTCATCGCCCGTACAATCTCCGAAATATTCTTTTATCATAACCTTATCATAATAAAACAAAAACAATATTGCAGTCCAATCATAATAATAAGGAGCAAATATGCTTTCGGCAAAATCAAGTAAATGTATGCGTTCTTGCTTATCTATTATTACATTCGCCCAAATTAAATCTCCGTGTGCGACAATGGTTTCTGGGAAATTCACATTTTTTATATACAAATTTCTATCTTCATTAAATGATTCCAGACTATCATTCCACACCGGATTAGAAAGATAAGCAGATTCATCAAAGCGTGGGATTTTTATAGTATTATTCGTAACATTAAATTTGTCCATTATCGCTTTCATTTTGAATGAAAATTCTCGTTTTTCTTTTTCGTCAAATTTGGGAATTGCATCTCTTGCCAATATCCCCTCAATATAATTCGTAATTATATAGCTAAAATTGTATTGACCGTCTTGTACTACTCCGTTACATATTATACGAGGAGCTAAAATTCCTACGGTGTCTGCGTGATTCATAACCGCAACTTCTGTTTCATACTCGCGGCTGTCCCTAATACCGGCTTCGGGAGGATAAAATATTTTGATAACTTTATCGCCTACACGGAAAACAGCATTTGACGCTACTGTTATATATGAGATTTCTTCAAGTTGCATATTATTAATTTGATATATGTGTTTTATCAACGGCGTAAACGCTTCTGTTGACCGCACAAAACTTTGCCATGATTGATTATCGTCAAATATTTCGCCTTTGAATAATCTTTTGTTTTTTATACTATAATTATCAATCACTATTTTCCTCGTATATTATATAAATTTTTTACGTTGCAAGCAAGCGTTCATAATAAAAAGAGAACATTTGGCTCCTCGAAATACGATTACTCATACTTTTTTGCTTTTGAACTGTTCATACAGCTGCACATAGCTCTCATGCCGCGAGGCGGCGAGTTTGCCCGCGGCAACAGCGGCGATCACTTCGCAGCCTTCTTCTTTTATGTGCGTGCAGCCGCGGTACTTGCAGCGCCCTTCGTCCCCGTATTCGTGCAAGTCCGGGAAAACCCTCATAAGCTCTTCTTTGAGTATTTCCCTTGTGCTTTCTTTTATGGCTCTGTTGTTTATATCCACATAATCAAAATCAAGCATGCTGAACCCCGGCGTATCCGCCGCGAACCCGTCCAAATCATGCCTGAACAGCTCGACTGTGCGCGTGGTGTGTCTGCCGCGCTCGATCTTGCGGCTGAGTCCGCCAATTTCAAGCTCAAAATTAAACAGCCTGTTCAATATACTCGATTTACCCACGCCGGAAACCCCCGCAAACGCGCAGGTTTTACCGCGCAGCTCATGTTTTACCTCTTCAAATCCGGATTCGCTTTCAGCGCTTTGGGATACCGCGCTTAACTTTATTGTTTTAAACTCTGTTCTGCTGTAGATATTATATAATTCGCAATCTTCGCCATCTTCAAGCAGATCTGTTTTATTTGCGATAATAACGGGCTCTATGTCGTTATAAAACGCGCAGGCCGTCAGTTTATCTATAAAAAAATATGCCGGAGCGGGGTTTTTAACGGCAGCCACTATAAACAATATATCGATATTCGCTACCGCAGGGCGGGTTAAATGATTTTTCCTTGCGTGTATTTTTTCTATTCTTCCGGCGGTTTTGTCTTTGGCGGTTTCGATTAAAGGAACATTTTTATATCCGGCGTGCAGCATAATATCCACAGAATCGCCTACAAGCGGTTTTATGCTGCTTTGCCCGAATCTGAACACTCCCCTGCTCCCGCAGCGCAGCGTTTGATTTTTTAATTCCCCTTCTTCGATAAAAACATCGAAAAAATTACCGACCCCTTTTATTATCCTGCCTCTCAAGACTCGCTTCCCCCATCGCTTTCCTCCGGCGGCTCTTCCGGCGCTTCCCCTTCCTCCGTCGGATCGGGGGGACGCGAACCAAGACTCACCCAAAGGGTCACTTTTGTCGATTTAGACAACACCCTTCTGCCCGGAATTATGTCCTGCTCCGTTATATATCCGGGAGCATAAACATCCGAATACTCCGAATTTATTCTGGTTATACCGATCCCTTCGCGCGTAAGTATTCTTTGAGCTTCTTCGGAAGTCTCCCCCACAACATCCGGCATTAATACTCTCTTCACATCCTGCCCGGAACTCACATATATTTTTATTTCATCGCCTGAGCGCAGCGTTGTGCCGGGACCCGGCTCGGTGCGTATTATATAGTTTCTGGGTATGGTATCGTCCGATTCAAGGATTCTTTCGTAAATTATCCCCCATCTCTCAAGCTCAAACCCGACGCTGCGGTATTCTTCAACAGCAAAATCCCTGATAACATACGAATTTCTGCCTCTGCTTATCGTAAAATTCACCGGTATATCCCGCCCTGTCCATCTTTTAACCTCCCTCGGCTCGGGTAAATGATGAATGACTTCGTTTTCTTCATAAGAGTCATGATTGACATATTCTATCGTGCCGACAGTGAGACGGTGATTAGCCAAATCATCCCTTACAAATTCTTCGAAATTCGCCCTTATGTAATCGGGTATCGTCACTTCCGCGTCCTCTATGCCGCTTTCCGCAAAAAAAGACAGCAGATTCATCAAAGTCATTCCGGCAACCACCACGAACGCTATAAAAATCCCCGATATAATCGGCAGCATCGAACGGCTGCCGCGCCGTCTCAGCGGTTTTTTAGATTTTCTGCTTTTTTTCCGCACTTTTCCCTCATCAAACTCTATATCTTCCGGTTCCGCCGGTTCAAGTTCTGTGTTACCGGCAACCTGCAGAGCCCCTTTATTTTGTTCTTTATCGATTTCGACCGGCAGATTGCTGCCGTTGTTGTTGTTATTATTTGAATAATCGAACACCGCCGCGGGGTTAGCCTTGATTATATTGAGCTGTTTTATCATTTCACCCGCTGTTTTGTATCTGTCATAAGCGGATTTGTTTATCGCTTTTAAAATGATTTGAGACAACCCTTTGGGCATCTCCGGATTCACGGCGCGCGGATCAAGCGGGTCGTCTTTAATATGCATCATCGCTATCTGTATCGGCGTATTTCCGTCAAACGGCAGTTTGCCCGCGGTCATCTCATAAAGCATTATCCCCACAGAATATATATCGCTGACCGTGGTCACATTGCCTTTGCCGCTCGCCTGCTCAGGACTCACATAATGCACGGTTCCTATAGCTTTATCGGTCAGTGTCAGCTGTTCGCTGTTGGGTATTTTGGCTATACCGAAGTCCGTGATTTTCAAGCTGCCGCTGCGCAGCAGCATAATATTCTGCGGCTTTACATCTCTGTGAATTATACCTTTTTCATGAGCGTGCCCGAGTGCGCTGAGCACCTGCTCTGTGTATCCTATCGCTTCTTTCCAGTTGAGTCTGCCTTTTTTTGATATATAATCTTTAAGCGTTATGCCGTCGATGAGCTCCATCACTATATACTGATGCTCCCCGCTGCTTTTGACGAACACGTCGAATACCTGCACTATGTTCGGATGCGAAAGCATGGCGACCGCGCGTGATTCGTTTATAAATCTTTTCAACTCACGCTCATCTTCTTTTATTTCGTCCTTGAGCATTTTAACGGCTACTCTGCGCTTTTCTTTTAGATCGTCAGCCTCGAAAACCACAGCCATCCCGCCGGTGCCTATAATATCCATAAGCCTGTATCTGCCGTCAAGAACCGTATTTATCATATTTCCGTAATTACTCATATAAAATCTTTCAGAACTCTTTTTTTATTAAATAAATTCAATTTACGGCTTGACTATTACCGCCGTTATATTGTCGCCGCCGCCGTTTTCGTTGGCTTTGGCTATAAGCTCGCTGACACAGTGATCCAAATCGTCATACTGCGCGACATATTTGATTATATCGTCTTCCTGCACATAATTGGACAGCCCGTCCGAGCACAGCAGAAATATCCCGGATTCATATCTGCCCGTAAAAAAGTCTATTTCCACTTCTTCATCGATACCGAGCACCCGCATTATAATATTTTTTTGAGGGGAGTTTTCAGCTTCTTCTTTTGTCATAAAACCGTCGTCAACCAATTTCTGCACATAAGAATGGTCTTTGGTTATTTGGGTGAGTTTAAAGTTTTTATCATCGATCAAATATAACCTGCTGTCACCGACATTCGCCGCATAATATTCGCGCGATTCCGTGTCAAACGCGAACGCCGCTATCGTCGTTCCCATCCCCCTGAGTTCCGGCCGCGCCACAGCTTTCAAAAAAACAGCGTCATTGGCACTCGCGACCGCCGACATAAGTATCGCTTCATAATCTTTGGAATAAGCCGAAGCTCTCCTGAACGTTTCCGCACAATCCCTCACAGCGGTGGCACTCGCGACATTGCCGCCTTTCGCTCCGCCCATTCCGTCGCAAACCAGCGCAAGATAAACACTATTTATCTTTTCGGCGAAAAACGTATCTTCATTCATTTTTCTTTGTTTACCCGTATCGGTTTTTCCTGCTATCGGCATAATTCACTCACCTGTTTTTCTTAATCTGTATTATTTTTGCGGAGCTGCCCGCACGAAGCATAAACATCACCGCCGCACCCGCGCCGGAACGTTGCGTTTATTCCGCAGTTAATAAGCGTTTGCTTGAATTTTTCAGCCTTTTTTCTGCTTGGCGGCAGGAATGTTTCTCCTTGTTTATATACCCTGTTCACCAAAATCAGATTTACATGACACAGTATATCTTTTATGCGTGAAGCGAGTTCGCGCGCGTCCTGTTCCGAATCATTCAAACCGTCTATCAGTATATATTCAAAACTTATACGCCGGTGCGTATGCTCCGCATAGTTTTTGCATACCCGCAGCAGTTCGCCTATTCTGTGTTTATTGTTTACCGGCATTATTCTGCCTCGTATTTCATCATTAGGCGCGTTGAGCGACACCGAAAGCGTCAACGGCAGATTTTTTTTGCCCAGTTCATTTATTTTATCGGTGAGTCCGCAGGTCGAAACTGAAATATGACGCATCCCTATGCCCAGACCGGAATTCGCAAGCTCTAAAAATTTTATCACATTCAAAAAGTTATCAAGAGGTTCGCCTATACCCATCAAAACTATATTTGAAACCCGCTCGTCCGTATCTCTTTCGATATTTATAATCTGCAGAAGCATCTCCGCCGGCGTGAGATTACGGACAAGCCCGCCTTCTGCCGAAGCGCAGAACACGCACCCCATACGGCAGCCAATCTGAACCGATATGCACACGGTGTTACCGTGCTTATACCGCATAAAAACACTTTCGATTTTATTGCCGTCGCCCAGTTCAAACAAATATTTAATTGTCCCGTCTTTTGAAATCGATTTTTTTGCGATTGTTAAGGTTTCTATATAAAAATAATTTTCAAGCAGTTCTCTGTGTCTTTTTGATATATTGCTCATTTGCTCAAAAGCGCATACTTTGTACATCCATGAATAAATCTGCCCCGCCCTGTACGGTTCAAGCCCCAATTTATTTGTTATTATTTCTTCCAGCTCATTTTTTGACAGCGACAGCAAGTCCGTTTTATCCGGCATCATACCAACCTCATTTTAGCAAAGAAAAAACCATCGGTTCTCCGCTCAAACGGAAAAAATGTTTTGATGTTTTCAAGTTTGAACTCAACATTCTTCTCTAAAAATTTACCAACAACATCTTCATTCTCTTTTTTATTTAACGTACAGGTCGAATAAACAAGCGTTCCGCCCGGTTTTAAATAATTTGAGCAGTTTGACAGTATATCATACTGTAAAGCTGTAAGGCTTGTCATATTTTCCAGCGATTTATATTTTATTTCCGGCTTCTTAACCGCGGTGCCGAGTCCCGAACACGGCACATCGCACAGGATACAGTCGGCCCTCGCGGTTAAAATATTTTCAGGGATCGGCTCTGCCGAATTATGTTCATACGTTTTTATAATGTCTATACCCAACCGGTCAGCCGAATTATCTATCAGTTTCAGCCTGTGTTTATACAGATCAAGAGCGATGATTTTCCCTTTACCGCCTATTGCCTGTGCTATAAACAGGCTTTTGCCGCCGGGCGCCGCGCATACGTCTAAGATCACATCCCCCTTTTTAGCTCCGAGCTCCAACGCACAGAACTGCGAGGCGGCGTCCTGTACAAAAAACAGCCCTTCAAAAAATCCGTATAGACTTTTTATAGGTAAATTTTCAAGTATATCAACACCGTATTCGCTCACTTTTTCACATTTTATACCCAAAGCCGTCAATTTTTTCAGGTATTCGTCTCTTGAAATTTTCAGACTGTTTACAGTTACGGTAAATCCCTGCCCCATATATTCTGCCGCTTTTAAAATCTTTTCGGCTGTTTTCAGACCGTAACTTTCCTCCCAAGTATTTATAATATCATAATTACATGAATATTTTATTTCCAAATTATTTAAACTATTCAATTTTTGCTCTAATTCTTCCTTTTTCCTTAAATAATTCCGCAGAACAGCGTTTACAAACCCCGCCGCGTGTTTATTTTTTAATTTTTTCGCGAGTTCAACGCTTTCGCTGCAGGCCGCGCTGTCCGGCACTTTTTCCATATATAAAATTTGATATATGCCCATCCTTAAAATATTTGATATATAAATATCTTTATTTTTTTCAACCAACCGGTTTATATAAAAGTCAAGCGTTAATTTTTTTTCTATCACCCCGTAAAACAAGCGCGTGAAAAACGCTCTGTCCAAATCATTGAAATTATTTTTACCCAGTGCGCGGGAGAGCTCGGTATCAGAATACACCTTTGTTTTTTCATGTCTTATCAGGGAATTTAAACACGCTTCCCTCGCCGAAACCGTACGAGTTATTTTTTCTGCCATTTATAAAATCCTCCGCGCTCATCCTTTTTCCGCCTTCAAGCTGCACTTCAAGCAGCTCTATTTTAGTACCGCCGGACGAAATTTTCGCTTTAAAAATTTTAAGTTTTTTACTGTCAAACCATGTGTATGCCGCGGGTACCGGGGAAAGTCCGCGTATTTTATCGTATATTTTCCGCACGGGAAGACAAGTGTCAAGCTCACAGTCCTCTTTATTCAGTTTTCCCGCATAACCCGCGCCTTCTTCCGGCTGTTTTTCGCGGGCTGCGGTTCCTGTTTTTATCTGCTCCAAAGCTTCGGCTATCGCTTCCCCGCCAAGCTCCGCCATTCTGCCGTACAATTCCCCGAATGTTTCGTCTTCGCCGATCGGGATCTCGCGCTTTAGTATTATATCCCCGGTGTCAATCCCTTCGTCCATTTGTATTATCGTTATCCCCGTGGTTTTCTCCCCGTTTATAATGGCTGCGGAAATCGGTGAGGCTCCGCGGTATTTCGGCAGCAGCGACGCGTGTATGTTCACGCAGCCGTGTTTGGGGTAAGCCAAAACCGTTCCGGGCAGGATTTTGCCGTATGCTGCCACAACAATTATATCCGGGGCGGTTTCTCTCAAAATTTTTTCAAACTCTTCGCCTTTAAGCGTCTGCGGCTGATAAACGGTCAGCCCGCGCTCAAGCGCGAAAACTTTCACCGGCGGCGGCGTTAAAATTAATCTGCGCCCTGCCGGTTTATCCGGTTGGGTCACAACGCCGGCAACCTCAAAGCCGCATTCAACTATATTCTCAAGCGCCGCCCTCGCAAATTCGGGCGTACCCATAAACAAAACCCGCATGGTTATTTCTCCTCTTTTTGCAACCGTTCTATTTCCTTTTGAATTTCCGGAATAATTTCTAAGTTGGCAATTTCTTTTTTATCACCGTTTTTTAAAGAATATACATAAAAAACCTTGCCGCCATATTTTTTTGTGAATTTTTCGTGAGTTTTAAGCTGTATGGCTGTTTCTTTGAATATTTCAGGTAATTGAATATTGCTGTTTATAGGTTTAATTTGTAATCCTATATATTTTTCATTAATTAAAATATAAAAATCCACATTGAATAATCTGTCCCACTCATCGGGCGCGGGTTCAATCTTAATGTTCAGAATTTTTTCCAGCTGCCCGTAAATTGTGGATATTTCTGTCATATAACCGTCAAAAGTCCTGTCAATAACCAGCATTACCATATAATCAATACAGTCTTGTTCTGTAATGTCTTCAATTTCGGCTTGAATAATTTCAGTAATTTTAACATATAATCTGCGTCCCAATTCTTCTATGTGTTCTTTTGAGCGGACATTTTCAAAATAATAACTTCTCCATTCATCAAGACTTCTGGGCGAACATTTTCGAATTGACTCCGATGTTGCGCCTACATTGCGTTTAAAATTTAATTGAAATCGATTCATTGTACTGTTGAGTACCCATTCTTTAGGCATATTTTAGCTCCTTGAATTCTCACGAATTGAAATAAATTTATCCATATATGTAAAAGGTACAGAAATATCTACGGAAACAAGCCCTTTTTTTAGTAAATGCGCGTTAACAAAGGTTTTGTTATCAAGATATAAATATGCGGGAAAATAATCTTCGCCATATTTTATTTTATCGGTTTTTAAAAAAACTTTTTTACCTTTCAAAATATCGGTCATAAATTCAACGGCATTTTTCAATTTTATACTATCTTGCTTTATACCGATAAGGCGAATGATTGTGTTGTCATTAAGTTCCACCAGTTCAGGGGATATTACACGTTTGACATAAAATGTTTCGTGTCGCTCGCCCGTGCTGTTTTTATCGATTTTTGAGCCGTATTGTAATAATTTTATATCTTTACTTTTATCAAGTTTATGAACATCGGTAAAATTATACGGCAGCGCCTGTATTTTTTTTTCTATCTCGCTTTGAGGCAAAACAGCAACTTTTTCAAAATCAACGGTTGAATATAAATTACTATCCCCGATTTTATCATTTATAATAGGCATAAATTCGTTATTTATTTCATAACTGACAGAATTGCGTTCCAATTCACGCGCCATTTTCGCGGTAGTTCCGCTTCCGGCAAACGGATCAAGTATAAATTCGTAGGCAAATGAAAACATTTTTATTAAACGACGCGGCAATTCATCCGGAAACATCGCTAGATGTTTATCCTGCCTTGCGCCGGAAAAATTCCAATGTCCGGAAAAATACATATTCCATTCTTCGTTTGTCATTCTGGATTTTTCTTTTTGCTCATAAGTTGGTTTTGGAGCGGTGCCCTGTTTTTTAAACAATAAAATATATTCAAAATCAAGTTTAACGATCCCGTTCCGCGGATAAGGAAAGCTCCCCATAACATTTCCGCCGCCGGTAGTATTCATTGTTGTGGTTTTCTGCCAAATAATCTGTCCCATAAAATCAAAGCCGATTGTTTCGCAAAAACGTATAATTTCACTGTGTATCGGTATAACTTTGTACCGTCCGTAATACACCGAGCGGGCAAACTGATCGCCGATATTTATACATAATCGGCAGCCGTCCGCAAGTACCCTGTAACATTCTTTCCATACCACATTAAGGTTATTTATATAAGTTTCATAGTTATCGTCAAACCCGATTTGATTTAAAACGCCATAGTCTTTTAGCTGCCAGTATGGAGGCGATGTTATTATCAAGTTTATTGATTTTGCAGCTAAATTATCCATATTCCTGCAATCGCCGTTTATTATTCTATGTGTTGTCTGCATTTTTTTCCTTTTCCTCTTTTTCCCTGTTAATTTCATCTACTTCTTCCTGTGTCAGCAGCCGCAGTGCATTATCAAAACACAGCACCCCGTCCAAATGGTCAATCTCATGGCAGAAAGCCCGCGCCAAAAGTTCCGTGCCTTCCCGCTCGCAGCTATCCCCGTTTCTGTTTAAATACGCAATTTTAACGCTCTGCGGCCGCAGGGTTTCGGCAAATTTTCCCGGAGCCGATAAACACCCCTCTATCTCTGTCTGTTCATTTTCACGGCTGATAATCTCCGGGTTAATCATTTCGATAAGGTCCCCGTCTTCCAGCTCAATAATCGCAACCCGCCGCAGCACTCCCACCTGCGGCGCGGCAAGCCCTACGCCGTCCGCTTCTTTCAGCGTTTCATACATATCGTCGAGCAGGGTTGTAATGCGTTTGTTTATTTTTTCAACCGCCCGCGACTTCTGGCGCAGCGACTGCGACCCTTCTTGTATAATTTTCAGTTTTGCCACTGTTTTTCCCCTTTTTTATATCATACTCGGATTTAAATCCGCGTTTACACTCACCTTTTTTGTCGCTTGTTTCTGGATTCCCCGCAGAACCAGCGACAGCAGTTCTTTTGTCCTTTTAGTCGTCCTGCATTTGATTATATACCGAAGTCTGTAGTTTTTGTTTATTCTGTATATCGGAGCGGGAAACGGACCGAAAACCACCGTCTGCACATCGTTATATTCACCCTGCAAATAGCCTTTTAATATTTCCCCCGTCAAATTCGCCGCCGCGAGTGCTTCATTTTCAAATTCCGAGATTATATTGATCGCGCAGATATCGCAGAACGGCGGGAATACCATCGCTTTCCGCAGTCTGATTTCCAGTTCGTAAAATTTTTTATAATCCTGGTCAGCGGCATATTTTATAATCTCATTCTCCGGCATATACGTCTGGATAACCGCACGCCCCCTTTTTTCATATCTGCCCGCACGCCCCGCAACCTGCACAATCATCTCGAAAGTCCGCTCATTCGCCCTGTAATCATCGAGCAGCAGTCCCTGCTCCGCAAAAAGTATGCCCGCAAGGGTGACATCTTTAAAGTTATGCCCTTTTGCGATCATCTGTGTGCCCACAAGTATATCCGCATCCCCGCTTTTCACGCTGTTTAATATGCGTGTGTGCGCATTTTTTATACCTGTTGAATCCGAATCCATACGCAGCACCGCAGCGCTCGGAAAAAGTTCTGCCAAATCATCCTCGCATCTCTGTGTACCCGAGCCGAACGGGAATAAATGACTGCCCGAACAAACCGGGCACACCTCGGGTATACCGGTTGAATATCCGCAGCAGTGACACATCAGCTTAGAGGGGTCGCGCCGGGCTTTATTGCTGTGTTTGCTGTTTGCGTGCAGTTTCAAAGACACGCTGCAGTTCGGGCACATCACAGCCCCGCCGCAGCTCCGGCAGGATAAAAAATTATTATAGCCCCGCCGGTTTTTATATATTATAGTCTGTTCTCCCCTGTTCAGATTTTCGGTTATTTCATTCTGCAGAACACCGCTCAAAGAGTTAAGCCTGTTTTCGGGGAGCTCTCCCCGCATATCCGCAATTATGATTTCCGGCAGCTCGGTTTTACCGTAACGTCCCTCAAGTTCGATCAAATTATAAATTCCGGTTTCGGCTTTGTAATAACTCTCAACCGACGGCGTAGCCGAACTCAGCAGCATCATCGCATTTTGTTTTGCGCATCTGAACCTGGCTACGTCGCGGGTATGATAATAAGGTTTTCTGTCGGATTTATAGGTATGCTCCTGTTCTTCGTCTATTATAATCAGCCCCAGTTTATCAAACGGCGCAAAAACAGCGGAGCGCGTCCCTATAACAAGATTTATTTCACCGTTTTTTATTCTTCTCTGCGTGTCAAAACGCTCCCCGCGCGAAAGAGCCGAATGTAATATTTTTACTTTGTCTTTATACCAGCTTTTAAAAAATATCACCGTTTGCGGCGTGAGCGAAATTTCGGGCACAAGCATTATAACCTGTTTGCCTTCCGCAATCACTTCATCGATCAGCGCTTTTATAACATGGGTTTTGCCGCTGCCGGTTGAACCGTATAACAGCGCGGCGCAGGGTTTATTGTTTTTATACAGCTCCAAAAGCTGAAGAAACGCTTGTTTTTGGTTTTCTGAAAGCGGCGGAAATTCTTCGGTTTCATTTTCCCCTTCATATTCTTCTTCCGCCGGAATTCTGAAAACTTCTTTTTCATAAATATTTATAATTTCTTTTTTTTCAAGACTCAAAAATCCGGATATGCTGACAAACAGATCCTCCGCCGCATCGCTGAGCTGTGTTTCACCGTTTTCCGCAAGATATGATATAATTTTATTTTGTACGGCGGTGAGCGGTTTATTTTCGGTTTCGATAAAATTCTCATATTTTTCTTCGTTCAAATCGGCAAATTTTACGAATTTTTCTTTTATTATACGCTCAGGCACACTCTTTTCAGCGATATATCCCAAATCTTTAAGCGTTTTTAACACTCCTGTTATATTCGCGCCGAATTCTTCTTTTACGGCTTCATCCGATACCGGAGAGGCGACCAAAAAATTCAAAACCGCGCGGGTCCTCTCACTCAATGTATTCAAATCCGCCGTCAAAAATTTTTCTTCATTCAGCGTATAACTCACACTCATTCCCGTTTTGAGTCCCAGCGGAGCGATGACTTTAAGCGCTTCGCCGATTGTACAAAATGTGGTTTCTTTAAGGTATAATGCGAGCTCAAGCTGTTCTTCGCATACTGCGGGAACTTCGATTATTTTTTCAGCCGATTTCACCGTTTTGGCGGCACTTTCGGCTTTTATTTCATAAACCACCGCTATTTTGAGCTTATTCCCTCCGCCGAACGGCACGGTTATATAATGCCCGCGTTTTATCTTCGCGCGGGTTTCTTCGTCTGTATAATAATCGTATACATTATCAAAATGATATGAAGCTTCCAGTATATAAGTGCCGATATAACAATTTTCATTCATTTTCCGTACCTTAACCGCAGCTGTTTTATTCGCGTAAAATTAAAAAATCACCGTTGTATATTTTTTGAATGGCTGATTTAACCATTTTTTCTTCCGGGATATCCCTGGGCTCTCTTATTTCCGGTTTCAACATGGATTTACTTCCGTTATCTCCGGCGTCTCTGGCGGCAAAAGCGGCTCTTTCTGTTTCTTCGCGTTTTTCGTTCTGCTCCCTCGTTATAATCCGCGCGGCTTTAGCCGTGGCCAGAACAAGTTCGTATCTGTTTATTTTAAGCTCGCATTTTTCCCGTATTCTTCTTGTTAACTCTTCGATTGAAGGTTCTATCATATTACGTTTTCCACTCCTTAATCTTTATTTAAAATAGTTTTTTAAAAAATTTTCAACTCTTTGCGCATTTATTTTATTTTCTTCGGCGGTTTTTAAAATAAGGGACTGTTCGTGCGATAAATCTTTTTTCGGTATATTCCTGTATTTTTCGGCTTCAGCGATACAGTACATTTTAAAAGCGGTATTTTTTTGTTCGTCTGTTTCGTTTATAACAAGATAATCATAACTGTTCATGGTTTCCACTTCTTTTTTGGATATTTCAAGCCGTTTTTTTATCACGTCTTCGGTTTCGGTCCCTCTTGTGCAGAGCCTGTGCTCAAGCTCGGCGTAACTGGGAGCGGCTAAAAAAATCAGCACCGCTTCGGGGACATTCGCTTTTATGTTAAGAGCGCCCACAACCTCTATTTCAAGCACAACATTATATTTTTCCGAAAGCAGCCTTGAGGTAGGTTCGCGCAGAGTGCCGTATAAATTGCCCGAATATTCGACATATTCGAGCATATCCCCGCTCGCAATTTTGCCCAGGAAACTCCCCCGGGTGATAAAATAATAATCCACCCCGTCAATTTCCCCCACGCGCGGTTCCCGCGTTGTTGCAGATATTGAATATTTATATTCCGCCAAATTAAACAGCTCTTTTAAAATAGTGCCTTTCCCGCTTCCGGCGGAACCCGAAACAACAATCAATTTACCATTTTTACTCATAACAAATCCTCTTTAATTTCATCAATTTTATTATCCCGCTCCGACAATTTGGCGGCTACGGTTTCACATTTTAACGCAGATAAAATAATATGATCGCAGTCCGTAATTATAACGGTGCGGGTTTTTCTGCCGCAGCTGACGTCTATCACCCTGTTTTGGTCTTTAGCATCCTGAACCAGCCGCTTTATCGGCGCGGTCTCCGGGCTTACCACCGCAATTATTCTGTCTTGATTGACTGAATTTCCGAATCCTACGTTAATGAACATGATATAATCTGCCCCGCTTTTTTTTATTATTCTATATTTTGTATCTGTTCGCGTATTTTTTCCATATCGCTTTTTATCTCTATTACCCGGTTGGTTATTTCGAGTTCTGGGGATTTTGAACCGATTGTGTTGATCTCCCTGTTTATTTCCTGGGTTAAAAATTCCAGTTTGCGCCCTACCGGTCCGGTTTCCCGGGTGATTTTTTCAAACTGCGAAAAATGGCTCTTGATACGTACAATCTCCTCGGTGATCTCTATTTTATCGGCATATACGGCACATTCGGTCAAAATTCTGTTCTCATCCAAAACAATGCCCGCATCACCGATAATATCTTTTAACTTTTGTTTGAAGGTTTCATAATAATTGTTTTTACATTCCTGTGCCAAATTTTTTATCTCGTCCGCGATTCTGCCGCAGTTTTCTATACGCGATAAAATATCTCCCAGCAGTTTTCCGCCCTCTGTTTCGCGCATTTTATTAAAATCGGCAAACGCTTTTTCCAAAGCGGATTTTACTTCCTGCCAGATAAGCTCTTCATCTTCTTCCAATTTTTCGATATTAAAAATATCCCGGTTATAAGCCAGGCGCATAGCGCTTATATCATCCGGCAGATTATATTCACCGCATATTTTTTTTATAACCGCTATATAATTTTCAAGATATGCCTCGTTGAGCGTCAGATTTGTGCTGCTGCTGTTTTTTCCTTCTATACCGATATATATCTCAATCTTGCCGCGTGAAATATATTTTAACGCTTCCCGCCGCACTTTTTCATCGAGAAATCCGTAGATTTTCGATGCGCGCACAGATATATCCATATATCTGTTGTTTACACTTTTAATCTCTGCCGTAATCTCGCGCCCGTTTTCAACCTCCCTGACTCTGCCGAATCCGGTCATACTTTTTATCATTAAACCCTTTACCTCTTTTTTAATTGTTTTTAACCGTTTACTATATTTTATACTTTTTGGCGGTATATGTCAACTTGCTTTATGTTTTTTTTACATTTTATACATACATATTTTTTGCTTTATAAAAGAATTTTCATAATAAAAGCAATATTCTCATAATATTATATAATACACGGCAATATTTTAACGTTTTTTAAACTTTTTTGAGGATTTGTTTTTGTTCGGATATATAAAACCTTTTGCGGACGATTTAAAAATCCGCGAATTTGAACTCTATAAATCATTTTACTGCGGTCTGTGCAAAACTATGGGGCATGCTTCGCGGCTTACTCTGAGTTATGATTTGGTGTTCCTTGCGCTTTTGCGCACAGCTCTGACAGACGAAAAAATCGAGCATAAAACATTCCGATGCGGCTTTAAACCGTATAAAAAACGCAAATTTATAAAACCGAACGGCAGTTTAAAATATTCCGCCGCGGTTTCCGGCATTTTTAACTATTATAAATGCCGTGATAATGTACAGGATTCCAAAAATAAGTTGAAAAAACTCATTTTTACCGCAGGTTCGCTGTTTTTTCTGCGAAAAAGAAATAAAGCGGCTTCGGATTATCCGGAACTCAGTGAAAAAATAAAAAAAAATCTCTGTGAATTAACTGCGCTTGAGCGGGGAAAATGCGCTTCAATCGACCGGGCTGCTTCGGTTTTTGCGGAAATCATGCGAATTACGGCAAAAAGCGGGCTTAACGGGGATAAAGAGCGGATTGCCGGAGTTATCGGCTGGCATTTGGGGCGCTGGCTCTATATTATAGACGCAATCGATGATTTTGATATGGATCAAAAAAAACGCGAATATAACGCATTTATAGAATATTATCAAAAAAAGGACGATTTTTCGGCCGATTTGGACATTATAAAATATTCGCTCACTTCAAGTTTAAGCGAAATCAGCGCGGCAGTTTCACTTCTGCCCTGTTCACCTGTTCTGCCCGTTATTTTAAACATAGTAAATTTAGGGCTGTGTGATGTTCAGGAAAAGATTTTAAATAAATATAAAAAAATAAAACCAAAGGAAAATTTTTCATGACAAATCCATATGAAATACTGGAAATCAACAGAACTGCGACCGATGATGAAATAAAAAAAGCATACCGTGAGCTCGCCAAAAAATATCATCCCGACAATTTTAAAGATAATCCGCTCGCCGATTTAGCGACGGAAAAAATGAAGCTGATCAATGAGGCTTACGAATCGATTCAAAAGGAACGCTCCGGCAGTTCCGGCGGGGCAAGGGACTATTACAACAATTCCGGGTATTCAAAATTCCCGAGAATCCGCGAGCTTATAGCCGTTAAACGGTTTTCTGAAGCTGAAATTATGCTCGAAGCCGTGAACCAAAATTCGAGAAGCGCCGAATGGTTCTATCTTAAAGGCGTGCTTTTAAATGAACGCGGATGGTATTTTGACGCGCAGAAAAATTTTGAGGAAGCATATAAAGCTGAACCGGGCAATCAGGAATACAGGGATGCGATTTATCATATGAAAAATAAACAGAATAATTTTTATACATCAGGCGGATATACTGCCGCGCGCCAAAATTCGGGCTGTTCCGCGTGCGATATATGCGCGGGGCTCTTGTGCGCGGATTGTTTATGCAGTTTAGCGGGCTGCTGTTGATTATTTTGGAAGGAATTACGCTTTTTATGGAAAAAAACACAAAAAAACTCGCGCTGTCCGCGATATTTTCGGCTGCCGGCACCGCTCTTTTACTGCTCGGCTCGTTTGTGCAGGTGCTCGATCTGTCAGCGGCGGCCATAGCGGGATTCGCCGTTGTGCTTGCGGTGATCGAAATACGCGGCAAATACCCTGTACTCGTCTATTTTGTTGTTTCCATCATCTCTGTTTTAATTCTGCCTTATAAAATGCCGGCTGTGTTTTTTGCGGCGTTCGGCGGAATCTACCCGATATTTAAGGCGCAGTTTGAAAGACTGCACCGGATTATTTCCTGGATTTTAAAATTCAGTATGTTTAATATTTTTTTATGGCTGCTTATTTTTTTCATCAGATTTCTGGTCTCGCGCGAACTGATTGCGTTAAGAGAAAATAACGAATTTTTGAAAAATTTTGAAATTATAATCTTTTTAGTTGCAAATTTTACATTTTTGCTGTATGATATAGCTATGACAAAAATTATTAATCTGTATATTATAAAACTGCGAAAACTTTTAAAACTCGAAAATTATTTTTAAAGAAAAAGTGAGATGACAAGCATTTATGAAAAAATTGGTTTTAATTTTTATTATTTTATTATTACTCGTTTTTGCGGCGTGCCGCAAAGAAACACCCGAAGCAGCCGAAACCGAAGCGACAGAACCCGTTGCTTTAACCGAAACCGGGGAAACTGCCCCCCCCACATCGTCCGAGCCGGAAGAAGAGACGGAATTTGAGGAGGAATGGTGGATGGAAGGCTCTGAAGAAGATGATGAAGAGGAAGAAGAAGAGATCGTTGAAACCGCGGTGCCGCAGGTATTTTACAGCCATTTAACAGGCATTCAGGTAAACCGCGCCCAGCAGCGCAAGCGGCCTGTTGCGATTATGATAAACAATATAAGACAAGCTCAGCCGACTGTCGGGGTGAGTCATGCCGAAATTATATATGAAGCGATTGTTGAAGGCGGAGCGACGCGCCTGATGATGCTTCTGTCCGATTATGAAACTGTGCCGGTTTTAGGTTCCGTCAGATCAGCCCGCGAGTATTACGTCGATTTGATGCAGACACACGATGCGATCTTTATCCATGCGGGAGGAGCGACGTCAGCCTATGCCGAAATGAACGATCCCGCCCGCAATATAGACAGGCTCGACGGCGTAAATCCGGTAAAAGGCAGGGTTTTCCCAAACACATTTTACAGAGATGCGGAACGCCGCAGAACCATGTCGGTCGAACATACATTGATGGCCACCGGCAGGGGGATTGTGCTGGGGCTCCGCGAAGCGAGATACAGGACGCGGCATAATATGGATTATACCGGTACTTTTAATTTCAACGAAGAGATTACCCCTCTTCCCGAAAACAACACCGCAAATTACGTCTCTGTGCCCTACTCTGCACATTTTCAGCCGGAGTTCATATATAATCCCGCCGATAAATTGTATTACCGCACACAATTCGGCGCGGCGCACCTGGACGGAGCGACAGGGGAGCAGCTCAGGTTTGAAAATGTGATTGTTATATTTGCGGAATATACAGATTTACAGACCCGTGAAGGACTTTTGGCATGCAAACTCACGGGAACAGGGTTCGGCTTCTATATAAACGGCGGAAAATACATCACTATACGCTGGCGTAAAGAAACCCGCGACAGCGGGTTGTACCTTTTCAATTTAAACGGCAGCGATTTATATTTAAACCCCGGAAAATCTTTTATATCGGTAACCTCGACCGCTTATAACAGAAGTGTGGTGATAAACTCAGATCTCAAAGAAATCGGTTAAAGCCTCATCACAAATCCTATTTTTTCAGTGTCGGAGAATCCGGCACTTTTATAAAGCTTCAGCGTTGAGTCACTTTTTGAACCGCTTAACAGCATAATTTTATAACAGTTGTTTTCCCGCGCCGCTTCCACCGCTTTTTTGAGCAGCCGCCCGGCATACCCTTTGTTTCTGTGTTCTGATGCGGTGACCACATTTTCAACAAGAGCATACGGGCGCATATCGCGCGTTAAATTTTTTATTATAACCATCGTCACAGACGAAACGAGCTGCCCCATATATTCGCCTATGAGTATATGATAATCGGGCATTTTCAGTATTTCTTCCCAAATTTTCAGCCCGTCTGAAGTTATGGGTTTTACGCTGTCATCATGCAGATTCAGGTAAAGTTCCTGAAGCGCCGGTAAATCGTTACGGTTTACCGTTCTTATATTAAGCATATATATATATCCACTCCGCTTTTATTTATTCATCATAGAGATTTTTCTTGCTGTTTTGGTTAAGCAAATCCATTATGCTGTCAAAATCGTCCTCAATCCCAAACTCATCATTTTTCTTTTCCGTTGTTTCTGAATCATCCGATGCGGTCAATGCGCCCGAAGCCGAAGGCTGTGCGGGAGCCGAAACAGGTCTGCTGTTGTTTGCCGCAACGGCGGCGGGCGAAACGCTTGAGCGCGGTCTTTCCTGAGCGGCCGGGATCGTCCATTCCGAACTCAAATTCGCATCCGCGTCAAACCCTGTTGCAATGATGGTTATGCTCATTTCGTCATTCAATGTTTCGTCAAAAGCTATGCCGAAAAATATATTGGCATCGGGATGCGCTTCCGCTTCTATTTTAGTCATGGCAAGATCGACCTCATCCAAAATAACATCCGGGGAGATCGTGATATTTACAAGTATTCTGCGCGCGCCTTTTATGCTCGACTCAAGCAGCGGCGATGACATAACCAAATTTACGGCCACATCCGCTTTGTCTTTGCCCACAGCCTCGCCCACGCCCATATGAGCCATTCCCGCATCTTCCATTATCGAAGTCACATCCGCAAAATCCAAATTCATATATCCCGGAATATTTATGAGATCCGATATGCTTTGCACCCCGCGCCTCAGAACGTCGTCCGCCATTTTAAAGCCGTTGAGCAGAGTTATTTTTTCCTGGGACGCCACTTTTAATCTTTCGTTGGGTATGACTATAAGCGAATCAACATGCTTGCGCAGTTCTTCTATGCCTCTGTCCGCTTGTTCTTTTTTTCTGGCGCCTTCAAAAGCAAACGGCCGGGTTACTATCCCGATTGTAAGAATACCCAAATCCTTGGCTATCCTCGCGACAACAGGCGCCGCTCCCGTGCCGGTTCCGCCGCCCATCCCCGCCGTTATAAAAATCATGTTCGCCCCTTTTAAGCGGTCTTCTATTTCTTCTTTGCTTTCTTCGGCGGATTTTGCGCCGATTTCGGGGTTTCCTCCCGCGCCGTGACCTTTGGTCAATTTTTCGCCTATAACCACCCGGTCAGGCACTTCCGTTTTCATAAGGGCTTGCTTATCTGTGTTTATAACGATAAAATCAACCCCGCCGACATCCGATTTTATCATGTGGTTCACGGCATTATTGCCGCCGCCGCCAACCCCCACTATCTTTATTTTTATCCCAAATTCGAAATTATCCTCAAATTCAAACGTATTGGACATACCTGTTATTATCCTCCCGCATTTTTTTTATCGCAGTAAAACCCTATATTATATAATAATCTTTTTTTATTAATTTTTCAAGGGTTTTATTTGATTTTACATTAAATATTTAAATTGTTTACTATTTATTAAAATATAATCTATTATTTGTAATATTTTCATCGGGTATAAACGAAGCTATTTTATCGTCTGAAATATCTATTATACCGGTGAGTTCCGAGAGCTGCTCTATCACATCAAAGGAGCTGAGCGCTTTTGAATAAACGTTCTCAAACACCCCGAGCCTGACCAAATATAAATCGCTGTAATTCATAACCACGTTAAATTTATCCCTTATATCGACGGAACTTATCATTTCTGCCATTTTTTCATCTCTTGCCAAATTTATAAGTTCGCTTAAAAAATCGGTAATATCCTCATCTGAAAATTCTATTTTCTCACCCACAAAACATTTTGTCACGCAATCGGCAACTATATCGATTATTCCCGCAGTACCGTGCTCGTTTATATTTTTATTGTCTGTTTCTGTTTTTTCAGCCACTCTGAATGTGTCCGTTATTATATAATAATCTTTTCCGAGCGCAAGCCCGAACATCGGCTCGTCTGTTTTTATGCTGATTCTTACCGTTGAAGGCGGCAGCCGTATTATATCCGCCGTATAGATATATGCGAGTTTTCTTTTTATATTATTTTCCGCAAGCCGCACATCAAACCCGAAAAGCTCCGCTCCTTCTTCAATACCGCTGGCTGCTACAATATCTTCCCGCATATAACGGTTATTTTCAGCCACGTTAAAGTTTTTTACTTTAAATAAGTGAATATTAAAATAAACAGCCGCCGCACCCGTAACAACGATAAACACAGACGCAAAAATCAAGTTTTTTTTTGATTTTACGCGTTTTTTTGATTTATTTTTGTTTTCAGGATTTTTACGAATTTGTTTATTCCGCAATTTTTTTACACCTACTTCTTGCTGTTTTTTATTCCCGTCACAATATCGTATATCAGACGGTTTGTATCGCTTGAACCAAACCCGGCTATACTGCGCGACATATCTGAAAGCCTGAACGGATCAAAAATAAGTTCCTTCACTTTTTCAATCAGCATATCCGTATTCAAATCCTTTTCCTCTATAACGACCGCCGCGCCTTCTTTTTCCAAAGCGGTTGCGTTTTTATACTGATGATTTTCCGTAACATTGGGGGAAGGGATTAATACCGCCGGTTTTTTTATAACCGCGAGCTCGGTTAAAGTCAAAGCGCCCGCGCGGCATATTATTATATCAGCCGCCGCCATATATTTATGCATATCGAATAAATATTCGCTTAAAAATAAGTTGTTATACGCCCCGAGCCCCTTGGTTTTAAATAATTTATTAAAATCTTTATACCCCAGCGAGCCTGTCGCGTGATAATGAGTTATATTGCTGTTTTTTGAAAATTTATCCATAAAACCTATCATAACTTCGTTGAGTTTATGCGCTCCCATACTTCCTCCGAATGAAAGCAGCATGGGTTTTCCGGGAGAAAGCTCTTTTTTCGCCTCTTTATGGTCAACATCAAAAAATTCACGCCTTACGGGATTGCCCGTGTATACCAGTTTATTTTTATCCTTAAAGTATTTCCGCGATTCCTCGAAACTTATCATAACCCTGTCTACAACTTTTGCCAGCATCTTCGTCGTCACTCCCGGGAATGCGTTCTGCTCGTGTATCACTGTAGGAATTTTTAATTTCGCCGCAACCGATAAAACCGGCCAGCTGACATACCCGCCTGTTCCGACAACAACGTCGGGATTAAAATCTTTTATGATTTTTTTCGCGGTGAGCTGCGAAGTGAACGCTTTTATCAGCGCATCTATATTATCAAACGCAAATTTTCTTTTAAAGCCTTTGACTTTCAAATGGTACAGCTTATACCCTTCGCGCGGAACCAGCTTGTTTTCTATACCTTTTTCCGTACCCGCAAACGCCACCTGTATATTCTTGTTTTTTTCACGCAAACCGTTCGCAACGGCGAGAGCCGGATTGACATGACCCGACGTTCCCCCGCCGGAAATCAATACCCTCACAAAAACCGCTCCTTTCCGCAGAGTGCGCCGGCACGGCACCCTATATTTTTTCTTGATATGAATACCGGGAAATACATAAAATTATGCCTGTTTCCATGAGTAAAACGACGAGAGATGTGCCTCCGTAGCTGAAAAACGGCAGCGGTACCCCTGTATTCGGAATAAGATTTGTGACAACAAATAAATTTAAAATAAACTGAACGGCTATTTTAATTGTTATACCCAAAACCACAAAAGCCGAAAATTTATCAGGCGCGCGGTACGCTATAATGATTCCCCGCCAAATAAGCAAAACAAATAAACCTATTATCAAAACCGAGCCGATAAAACCGAGCTCTTCGGCTATTATCGAAAATATAAAATCAGTTTGGGGTTCGGGCAGATATAAATATTTCTGCCTGCTCTGCCCGAAACCGAGCCCGCTGATTCCTCCCGAAGCGATGGCATACATGGATTGTATTATCTGCAATCCGCTTCTCATCGGGTCAGACTCCGGATCAAGCCACGATACAATACGCCCTGCGCGCGAACCCAATACTATCTTCGCCGCCGCAATCGCCTGCTGTTTGAATATAAGCGCCCAGACTATGCCCGCCGCGCAGACCCCCATAAGACCGCCGATAACCGCGCGGGATGCTCCTCCGATAAATATCATGATTATAATTATCATACAAATTATAATCAGCCCCGAAATATGGCTCTGCAAAAACATTATACCGAGTATACTCAAAATAATCCCGAACGGAATCCCTATACCATATTTAAATCTGTGCATCTTTTTATCCATTTTGTCTATATACAGAGCAAAAAACAATACTGCGGCGAGTTTCAGCAATTCGGAAGGCTGAAATCTCCAACCCGCAATAACAAGCCAGCGGGTCGCTCCGTTTATCGTCACGCCTATTGCCGGAGTGAGTGCATTTAAAACAAAAACGCCTGCAGCCACCGGTACGGCAGCCCTTTTTAAAAATTTTATCAGCAAGGCGCAGTCCATAAAAGAGGTCACAGCAAGCATGACAGTCATAAAAAATATACCGATTCCCGCCATTCGCAGCTGATTTTTCACATAAACAAAGCTGTCTTTATCATCATGAACCAAACGCCCGTTTACATAGCTCGCGCTGAATATCATCACTGTGCCGGCGCATACCATAATCAGTATCAATATCAAAAAAAATCTGTCAAATCCGCCTCTGTATACAGTGACCTCAGCCCGTATTTTTTCATTTTTTGTTTTACCCGTTTTTTTTATCTTTTTTACACCCTGCATATTTTTCACGCTCTATTCTATGATTTTTGCGATGACCGATGCCGCCGCGCCAAAAACGGTTATAACCGATGCAACCGTTACAATTTTAACCTCGCTCCAACCGCACAGCTCAAAATGATGATGCACCGGAGCCATTTTAAACACGCGCTTTCCCGTAAGTTTAAAGCCTGTCACTTGTATTATAACGGATAAACCTTCCATAATATAGACAATCCCGAACAGAAAAAACAGCAGCGGCATATCAAGCCACACGGCTCCGCCGACGACCATTCCCCCCAAAAACTGCGAGCCTGTGTCCCCCATAAACAGTTTCGCCGGATAAAAGTTATAATACAAAAACCCGATAATACTGCCAAAACACGCGCTTATAAGCACCAGCCCCTGAATGTTTTCCGCCATATAAAACAATATTATAAACATAATCATAACAACCGCCGTCACACTGCCGCACAGTCCGTCCACCCCATCAGCGAAATTTACACAGTTCACTATATACACCGTTCCCAAAACCAGAAATACATAATAAAACACGCCCAAATCAAGGTTTAAGCCGGCAAAAGGGATAAAGAGCTCTGTTGTTATAACCCCCGAATACCGCAGCAGCACAACATAAACAATCGCAACGGGAAACTGCAGCGCTAACTTCGCCGCTTCACTCAGTCCTTCGTTCTGTTTTTTTATCATCTTCAAATAATCGTCAAAAAATCCGATCAATCCGTAACAAAGCGCCATTATAAATGTATAAATAATCATCGGGTTAATCTTTGAAATAAAAGCCAAAACGACCGCCAAGCTGCCGAAGATGAACAGGAATCCGCCCATTAGCGGCGTACCCTCTTTGGATTTATGCCATCTCGGACCTATTTCAAGTATTTTCTGCCCGAGGTTTTTGGATTTTAAAAACGGGATCAAAAACCGCCCCAAAATCATCGAAAGACCCAATGAAATCATAACCGGGGGAACAATGTAAAGAACCATAAATTGTTTAACCTCAAAATAATTTTTTAAAATCTTCCAGCACCGTTTCCATAGCCATCCCCCTGCTCGCTTTAAACAAAACGGTCCCGCCGTCTCCTGTTTCCTCAAACAGCTTTTTTGCAATGCCGGTTTTATCCTCAAAATATACGCATCTCCCGGAGTCGTTTATAACTTCGGCAATTTTTTTTGATTTTTCGCCGTAAACAAAAATCTTGTCAATATTAAACTCAAGCGCCGCTTCCCCGATTTGCCTGTGTATTTCAGCGGCAAAGTCCCCGCACTCCAAAACGTCCGCAAGCACCGCCGTATTCTTTTTATTTTTGCCGCCGCTTATATCCGCAAGCACCGAAAGCGCCGCTCTTATTGATTCAAGGCTCGCATTATAGCAGTCGTCAATTATAGTGATACCGTTAATCTCATATATATTCTGCCGCATGGCGGCAGGTCTGAAAGCGTCAAAGCCCGCCTGTATCCGCTCATCGGTAAGCCCGCGCAGTTTCCCGGTTGTATAAGCCGCAAGCGCGTTGTATACATTATGGATTCCGACCGCCGGAATCTTAAAACCCGTCCCGCCAATCTCAAAATGCGCGGTATTGCCCGCATAATCAAAACTTATATTCCCGGCGGTATAATCCGCCTTGCTGTTGTTTATACCGAAAAAACACTCGCGCAGTCCTGTCCTGCCTTTTTCGGAATATAAAAACGGGTCGTCCGCGTTTAAGATTATAATTGAATCCGCGCCCATACCATCCAAAATCTCAAATTTCGCTTTTTTTATTCCTTCTTTCGAACCCAGTTTTTCAATATGCGCCGTGCCGATATTGTTTATTATACCGATATCCGGGTTCGCCGTTTTGCTGAGTTTTGAAATTTCCCCGAACCTGTCCATACCCATCTCAAGCACAAGCGCGCGCTCGTCCGGCCGCAGCGAAAATATTGTTTTTGAGAGCCCTGTTTCGGTGTTGAGGTTGCCTTCGCTTTTGCGCGTTTTATATTTTTGCGACAGCACCGCGTATATAAGCTCTTTTACCATGGTTTTGCCGTTGCTTCCCGTCACAGCCGCCGTAAACTCCAATTTAAACAGCGATTTATAATACTCAGCCAGCTCCAAAAGCGCTTGCCGGGTGTCTTCAACCGCGATAACGGCCGCGCCGGTTTTATTCTCAAAAATATGACCTTTGTTTAAAATAACCGCCGCAGCGCCGCCGGCGGCCGCCGCTTCAGCGAAATCATGCCCGTCCGAAACCTCGCCTTTAAGCGCGAAAAACAGGCAGTCCTCTAAAATTTCCCGTGAGTCCGTTATTATATTTTTTATTTTTGTCTTCCCGCCGTTTAATATTTCAGCTTTAACCGCGCCTGAAATTTCTTCAATACTTAAATTCATTCTTCCGCTTCTTTTTCTTTTGCTTCAAGAGACATAAGAAAATCTCTGAATATCAAATCCTCGCTGCGGATATGAGCTATCCACCACTGTTTTAAAAATTCCATGAATTGATAAGGGTCTTTTTCCAATATGCTCTTTCTCCCCATTCTGTCCAGTTCGCCCGAAAGCCCGAGATGCAGTTCATGATGTTTTTTTGCATTGGGAAAATCGAGTTTCTCAAGAAAATATTCTTCTATTTTAAAATGTATATATGTGTAGTCATACATCATATCGATTATCGGAAAAAGCATATCCCTGCTGTGATAATTCTGCAATCCGAAATGCAGTGAATTTATTGTGCTTACAATTCCCCTGTGCTGTTCATCGATAATCGGAATACCGAGATTGAATTCCGGTTTCCAGACAATAAAGACGTTGTGCCGCAATGCCACCGAATGATTTTCAATTTGATTTTCATTTTTTTTCATGTTTAAGACCCCCCTGTATATTTATATTAATATTTATTACTCCGTACTGTCTTGATGCCTGAATTCTACTGTTATAACCGTACCTTTCGGCACTTGCTCCCCAAATTCCGGATTCTGCCTGTACGCCGCGGCGCCCGAAGATGCGCCGATTATATTTATGTTAAAACCCGCATCTTTAATCAATTTGCTTGCGGACTGTGCGGAAAGCTCCGAAACGTCCGGGACTGTGATCAAATTTTGCTCCGGCAGACTGTCGGTATATAACACAATTTCACCGCCTTTTATCAATTGACTTCCCTGTCTGGGTATCTGCGCTTTAACAAATTCGCCGCCGCCTTCGATAACATAACTGAGTCCCCTGTTTACTATATCTTCCGCCGCTTCCGAAACCGATTTTAACGTATATCCTCTGACCAGAATCTGCAGCCCCGCAATTTCCGTTTCGGTATACTGCGGCTCAACCCCTAAATACGGCAGCGCATCGTTTAAAACTTTTGAAACATACGGCGCCGCGATAACGCCGCCGTACATACTGCTCACAGTCAAATCCGGTTCATCAACAATTATCAGCACAACAACCTGCGGATTCTCAGCCGGAGCATAAGCCGCAGTGGAGCCTATACGCGCTTCTTCATCGTCATACCGCCCCAATTTTTGCGAGGTTCCTGTTTTTGCCGCAATTTCATACCCTCTGACAAACGCATTTCTTGCGCTTCCCCCGCCGGAAACGCCTTCGGCCAGTATCCTTGAAATGGTTTTCGAGGTTCCGCCCGAAAGCACCGTCCGTTTTATTTCCGGTTCGAAATTTTTTATGATGTTGCCCGTACTGTCCGTTACGGCCCTTACAACGCGCGGTGTGACTATTTTGCCCCCGTTGGCGACCGCCGCAAGCCCTACGGCGTGCTGTATCGGAGTGACTTTGAAAGTCTGCCCTAAACTTGAAGTCGCAAGCTCGCTCGCGCCCATTTGTCCGTGCGTCAGCCCGACAGCTTCGCCGGGCAAATCTATGCCGGTTTTTTCGTTATAACCGAAGGCGTCAAAATATTTTAAAAATACCGGTGCGGTAATTTTTTCCGCTGTCATCATACTCACGGGATTACATGAAACTTTAAGCCCTTCAGCGAAAGTCAGATGCCCGTGACCGGTTCTTAAATGGCAGTTTATCTCAAATTCACCCACTTCAAGCATTCCCGCGCAGTAATACTCGTTATGTTCGCTTGAAACTTTTTCCTCAAGAGCCACAGCCGCCGTCAATACCTTAAACGTTGAGCCGGGTTCATACGGTTCGGTTATGATTTTGTTTTTCCATAATTTATATAATTTAGTCAATTCCGTCACTTCGTCTTTTTCTTCCTGTGTGAGCTCGCGCCCTTTTTCATTCTCAAGCCTTGCAATATCCCGCTCTACCGCATTCAGGTCATCCCATTCAAGATTTATATACCCCATAACTTCTTCATCCATTGTCCGCGGATTGTTTAAATCAAAATCCGGTTTGGTGGACATAGCCAGTATTTCACCGGTGTGCACATCCATCACAACACCCGCGACCCGCTGCGCCGCCCGGGATTCCATCAGGGCAACCTCAAGATGTTCTTCAAGAATGGTCTGTACCGTATAATCGAGCGTTAAAATAAGATTGTTTCCGTTCTGCGCACCTATATATGTTTCATATTCCAAACTTATCAGGTTTTTTCTTGCATCGCGGACCGTTATCATTCTTCCCGCCATACCTTTCAAATATTCGTTGTATTTTGCTTCTATCCCCATCCCGTTATTATCGGAACCCATAAAACCTATAACATGAGCCGCCAGATTTGAATACGGATAAACGCGCTTTGCAGCCTGCCCGAAATGTATACCGGTAATTCTGTTTTCAGCCGCGAATTGCCTCACATGATCCGCGATGCTGATTTCAACCTCAGCTTTTATGGTTTCGTCAAGCCGGTGTTTTTTTTGTGTTTTCTCATATACAAAATCATAATCCAGCTCAAAAAATTCGCTGAAAAATTCGCTGACTTTCCGCGCCGCTTTTTCTTTCCGCGCCAACTCGTCCAGTTCGTCCGGTTCAAATTTTCCGTTCGAATCAGCTGTTATATCAAGGTCTTTAGGGGATATAAAAACCCTCTCCACCGCCGCGCTGCTCGCCAAAATTCTCATATTTCTGTCATAAATTGTTCCCCGGGTGGGAATTATGGTGCTTTCGCTCGTTTGCTGACGTATCACTTTGCGTTGGTATTCGCTGAATTTTATCACTTGAAAATAATAAAGCCGCCCTAAAATAACACAAACAGCCAAAATCATCAAAACAGCAACGGTTTGTATACGCCGTTTGCTTAAATCAAAATTTGTATTTATACCCATTCAATCCTCCCGATGGAATACCGCAAAGACCGAAGCAAACATATCGAATAAAAAATTGCTGCTTTTCTCCGCGATAACCGCTTTGTCCTCGTTTCTGGATTTGATAAACCTTTTTTGTATATATATTTCATCAACCATCCCGAATTCTTCCCGCGCTGTTTTTAATATTTCAGCGGAATCATTCTCCAATTCAAACTGTCTTTCCAAAGAATTCGTTTCAATATAAGCCGACCTGATCTCAGCGGCGGTATTGTTGATAATATAATCTATTTCAAACAGAACTATGTAAGACAAAATCAAAAAACATACTGCGGCGCTGACCGCAATTATTTTAATAATGCTGCCCCATGGCAGTTTTTCGCGAGGCAATTTTTCCGTTTTCATATTATATGTCACTCTTTTGTGTATGATTTTTGAGCGTATTAACGGCGTTGTCAAATCTTTTCCGGTTATTATCCTGCGGCGCCTGTTCGGGTAGTTCCGCATTCCGGTGTCGCGGCGGGTACGCTCCCTGTACCTCTCCGCATTTTTATTATAACCCGTATATGAGGTTTGATATTTTTCTGCCAAGTTTATTTTCCTCATTTCATAATTTTTCCATAACCCGCATTTTAGCGCTCGCCGAACGCGGATTTTTTTCAAGTTCCTCTTTGCCGGGATATACCGGCTTTTTCGTGATAATCTTTATTTTTGCTTTTTGACCGCACACGCAAACAGGGAAATCCGGCGGACACAAACATGATTTTTCAAATTTTAAGAATCTTTTTTTGACCGCTCTGTCCTCGATGGAGTGAAAGGTTATAGCAACAAAACGCCCTCCTGAACCAAGCAGCTCCACAACCGAATCAATCGCTGTTTCTATATGGAAAATTTCTTCGTTTACCGCCATTCTCACAGCTTGGAACGTGCGTTTTGCGGGATGTCCTCCGGTATAATTCACACTGCGCACCGCATATTTTATAATATCCGCCAGTTCAAGCGTCGTTTCTATGGGTTTAATTTCTCTTCTTTTTAATATTTCTCTTATTATAAGCTCCGCATATCTCTCCTCGCCGTAACCGTATATAATCCCGCGCAGCTGTTCTTTTGTGTAATTGTTTATTATGCGGGCGGCGGTCAGATTTTGTTCTCTGTCCATCCTCATATCAAGCGCAAAATCCTTCATATATGAAAAACCCCGCGAGGTTTCGTCTATTTGATAGCTCGACAGACCGCAGTCCATTATCGCCCCGTCTATCCTGTTAAATCCCAAGTTTTCCGCTGTATTTTTTATATTTGAATAATTATCTTTAACAAAAATTATTTTATCATCAAAATCTTTTAGTTTTTCCCGCGAATATTCCACAGCCTCCGAATCCCTGTCAACCGCGATTATTTTTCCCGTTCTGATAATTTTCGCAATCTCAAGGGTGTGCGAGCCGCCTCCAAGGGTCAAATCCGCGTAAATCCCATCCGGTTTAACGGCTAAATATTTTACCGTTTCGTTTTTCATAACCGGATAATGATTAAATTCAATCATTTTTCTAAAATCCTATTTTTATCAGTTCTTCAATAACCGCTTTTTTGTTTTCTTCCGAATTGAGCGTTTCGGTGAATTTTTCCCATTCGGAAACATTCCATATCTGCGCGTGGGTGGAAGCGCCCGTTATCATAACTTCCTTTTCCCCCAAAAGACCGACGTCCGCGCACAGACGCTGGTTGAGTATTATTCTGCCCTGTGAGTCCGGGTCGACCTCGTCTGAATTATGGAAAATCATCTGCCGTAAATCGCTCATCAAAACAGAAGGCAGCGCCTCTATCTTCTCTGTATAACGGGCCCATTCGTCCAGAGAATACAATCTTAAGCATTTGAGCTTTATATCTCTTGAGAGTATACACTCAAGCCCAAGGTCCGGTCTGAACTTGACCGGTATGAATATTCTGTTTTTATTATCCACCGAGTGCTTGTAAGCTCCGACCAGCATAGTTTTAATTCCCGCTGCAAATCATTATTTACATTTTTTAGTGTAAAGCGCTTTACTTTGCAGTAATTTCGGTGTTTCCCCACTTGCGCCCCACCTGCGCCCCACTTTTAATGTTTTATCTATTATATTACATAACTTAAGATTTGTCAAGGGATTTTTACAAAAAAAACGCGGAAAATCAAAATTTTTCCGCAGATATATACTATTTATGCAAAATCAGCTGTTTTACACTTGTTTTTCCACCCATTTTTCAACAAATTCAGCTGTTTTGAGCGGAACGTACGTACTTATATCCCTTTTATATTTTATCATTTCGCGTACAAAAGCGGAGCTCAAATACATATATTCGGTTTTTGACGGGAAGAAAATCGTTTCTATTTTGTTTTTGCTTATTTCCCTGTTAGCAAAAAATAAATTATGCTCATATTCATAATCCGTCATGCCGCGCACGCCTTTCACCAGAAAGCCCGCTCTTTTACGCCCGGCGTAGTCCGCAATCAATTCACTTGTCGCATCAGCGGTAACATTATCAAGATCCGCGCACGCAAGCCGCAGCATCTCAAGCCTTTCTTCCGGGCTGAACATGGTTTGTTTTGCCGAATTGTCAAAAACCGCCGCATATACTTTATCAAACAGTTCCGCCGCGCGTCTTATTATATCAACATGCCCGTTTGTGACCGGGTCAAAACTCCCCGGAATCACACAGATCCGCTCACCCGTCATTTGTCTCCTCCCCCAAAATTTTCAGCACAGTAATTAAAACCCGCCCGTATCTGTAAACCCGCATACCGGTCACAAACCGGGCAGATTCGGTATCGAGCTCAACCGGTTTTTCGCTTTCGCAGACGATAATGCCGTTATTTTTTATAAGGCTGTGTTTAAGCAGCCGTTTTACGGCTTCTTTTATAATCCGCAGATTATCTTTATACGGAGGGTCGAGAAAAACCACGTCAAAGCCCGAAAAATCCCCGCGTTTTTTTAGTCCCGCCAGATATTCGGAATATTCGAGTTTTAAAATATTACACTTATCATACAATTTGGTTTTCTGCGCGTTTTTTGTTATAACCTCAACACATTCCGCCCGATTGTCGGCAAAAACACATTCGCGCGCGCCCCGGCTGAGCGCCTCAAGCCCAAGCTGACCCGAGCCCGCGAACAAATCGAGCACTTTCGCATCTTCAAGCTCAAAATGTATCGCATTAAAAAAATTTTCCTTGACGCGCTCAAGCGTCGGCCGCGTTATATCCCCTTCCGGCGTCTGAAGTTTTGTTCCCCTTGCCGTACCCGCGATTATTCTCATATAACCCTTTTGTTTTTTATAAATAATATATAATGCATTATATCATAATTTTGCGGAAATTACAACAATTTTTTAAATTAAATCAATTTTTTGGCAATATATATCGGTTATAATGATAAAAATTGATGATTAATTAAGAAGAGCAGAAAGGCATGGTCATAAATGAGTTATTGTTTAATCACAGGGAAAATATATTTTAAATCGATTTTATCATATGACACAATGACAGAGGTTTCCTATTTTTTATTGGAAAAAGCAATTTTAAATAGAATAGGATTAAATATAAATAGTTGTTTAACGGAATTGGCTTTATATAAATATCCGGCAGATGATTATTTAAAATATGGGTATATTCCTTATGAAATAGTGGATACGCCATGGTCCGGAGAGTGTCATAAAATATTTGAAGGCATAGGATATACTGATAAAACCTATAAAATAGATAGTATTGATCAATCGCGTCTTCCTGATGTTCAGAAATTTTTATATGATATAATTGGAAATAAACAAATCTCATATATTATACTCGAATTAGAAGATATCCATCTTTGGCCGCGAGAGTTCACAGAATATGAAATCAACGCAAATAAATTTTGCCAAACAATACTGGACAGTCCTAATCAAAACTGTAATATGCCAACATTAAGACTAAAAATTATTAAATAAATATAATTTTGCGGAAATTACAACAATTTTTCACTTTTTCAGCCGCCAGAATTTTATCTGCGCAATCAATGTGCCGCATATAACGCTGTCCGATAAATCCAAATGGATAAAATCGCTGATTTTTTGTATCCGGTAACGCAGCGTGTTTTCGTGCAGAAACAATTTTTGAGCCGCTTTTTTATACCCCCCGCATTCAATATACGCCTCTAAAGTTTCTATCCCGTCAAACTCAAACTTGGCTTTACCGCCATCAAGCATATTTATATAACTCAAATCAATTCCGGCGGGGTCTGCCCGCCGCTGTATATCGTATACCGAAACAAGCGGATAAAAATAACAGTTTTTATCTTTCCACAGCTTGCGCCCTATTTCATACGCTGTTTCGGCTTGCTCAAAACTTGCCGCAATACCGCTGAGCTCGCTGTACAGTTTGCCCATTGAAACGACAACGTTTTCCGCTCCGCAGATATGGGTTTCTGCTTCTTCATAAAACATAAACTGCCATTCTTCCGCCGACACGCCTTGTTTTGGGTATACTTCAAGCATAACCGCCGCTTCATTCAACGGTATGTTTTCAACAATATGTTTTTCCGTCCGGGCTTTGTTTGACAGCCTGCCGCTGTTTAACAAGCCGCTTATACTGCGGCAGGTTTCGGTTAAATCGGCTGATTTTATAAGCAGCATACCTGTGTAAACCGGTTTATCCGGTTTGCGGAACTGTTCAAACCTGCGGATTTTTTCCGGCGTGATAGTTCTTGATGTTATTTCCGTTATAAATTTTTGGTATATGCCCTCCCTGTTATCCGCGGCGGAGGACGTGTTTTCGGACTCGGTATATTCGTATGCTGCGGGCGCGGCTTTTGATAATTCATAAAATGTGCGGATTATCTCCGACCACCCGAAATGGTAGGGTATTTCAATGATTGTAAAATTATGTTTGTTGGCGGTTTTAATAACTGCCTCCGGGAGTTTGTCCAAAAAACGTTTGGTTTTTATGCCGAACGCGCTTGAGCCGGCTTCGATAAGGTTTTCCACAAAATGCTCTACCTGCCAGGCGTCTCCGCCGAACAAAAACCCCGAAGACAGAATAAACTCGCCGCCTTTGAGCCATTTATAGCTGTCGGGAGCGTCCATAACCGAAACGGATTTGACCTGCCTGTGCAGTCCGTCATGTCCCGCCGCAACTTTTAGCTCTTTAAGCTGCGGCGTTTTTAATAAATTATCAACCGTTACCATATTTATATAAAAACCATCCTTATTTTTGATGTTTGCTTGAAGGCGAAAACCGCAATAACACGGGCTCGTTGTAATTTTCTACAATGAAACCGGTATATTTTTGTGGGATTCTACGGTGCTTTTTTTGTTTAAAGCTGATATAATATATACACAAATATCCTATGTTTAAATTATATTATAAAAATATGAATATTCAAACAAAAAATTTCAAGTTATCAAAATTAAAATGGAGGGATTTCCAATGAAAAAGTATTTAATTATAACAACGGCAATATTTTTCGGATTATTGGTTTTAATAAATTCGGCGATATTCAAATTAATAGTGTCAGGACCGGCTTTGGTAATCAGCAGTATTATTTCATGGGCTGTTGTCGCAGTGCTGTCGGTTGTGAGCGTTTTGGTTTATACAACCATAAACAAAACGCGGGAAACAGAGTATAAAAACGGCAAAAAAACGGTAAATTATTTCAAAAATATGTGGATAACAATTATTTTAATAAGTTTATTTAGTTTTGGAATGTCGTGCGCCGGAGGAGCGGTAACAAGTTTTACTATGTCACTGCTTGTAAACAGAGTAGACAGCGTATTTTTAAACGGAGCGATTTTTGTGATTCCTGCGTTTGTGCTATATCTTGTATGTTTATACAAAAATTTTGTGAAATTAGGGTTTTTAGATTCGCAAAAGCAAGTATTTAATTTGTATTTTAAAATATTAACATTGATTCTGTTGATGATGTTTGTTATGCCGTCCGCAATTTTTGGCAATATTTACAGCACATATTATTTTCAAGCCGGTTATTTTGCAAATATCCGTTCTGTATTCAGCTTTAATATTGATTTAGAAGTGATCGGTGATTACGTCATTGAAACAACCGAAGGCATAAATATAATTTCAAGTGTGATAAAAACTTTATTAACCCTCGCAATAGAAATGTCGGTAGTAATATTTGCGTATATACGCGGCAAAGCAATATTTGTAAAACGGCATTTAAAAAACGAGCCGGATTATAAGACCGATGAATTTATGCAAGCCGCAAAAAATGAAATTTGAAATTGATAAAATTAAAAAATAAAAAGGGAGAGAGCGGTATGAAACTTAGTAAAAAAGCATTAATAAAAAGTGCGGTATCCCATACAATTTTATTTATAGCTGACATAGGTTTTTTTATAATAATTTTCAATTTAGTTGCTGTTGTGTTATACACGCTTTTGCTGATTTTAAACAGTAAACCAATATTCATTTTTTTTCTTGCAATTGTTTTAACATTCAAAACAACCGGTTTAATAAAAAGGCGATTAAGTAAGCGAAATCCATTTCCGCCCGAAAGTGAGGGATTTTAACGGTAAAACTTCATTCGAAGATTGGTTGAAAATTAAGAGGTGAATTATTGCGGAAATATTCATAATTTTATGGTAAAATAACAAAAAACAAAAAATTTTTATGCGGAGGCGAAACCATGAAACGTTATATTAAAGGTATAATTTCCGGGATTTTATTTTCAGCGCTGCTGTTCGGCGGTATGTCGGCGTTTGCCGGCGCCAAGCCTGCTGTTGTCTGGAAAAAGATTGACGCGGCGTATGGGGATTATAAAATCTATATTGACGGTGAGTTGTTTGAAGCGGAAGACAAAAACGGTGTTTTAGAGCCGTTTAACTATAACGGATGGATATATGCTCCGTTTGAAAAAATAGCAAAAGCCTTAAACAGACAGGTTCGCTGGGACGGAGCTACTCACACTCTTTATTTAGACGAATACGAATACGCCGTAAAATCCGACGACACAATAGAAATTGTTAAATATTTGGGGAATAAAAGCGAAGTTATAATCCCCGGTTATATCGACGGTTACAAAGTTACCCGTATCGGCGAAGCGGCGTTTAAAAACAACAAAAACCTTGTAAGCGCGGTCCTCCCCGACGGCGTTGATTATATCGGAAGCAACGCGTTTACCGGCTGCGGCAGCCTTGAGAGAATAACAATACCAAACAGCGTTGATTATATCGGCGCCGCCGCGTTTTGGAACTGCAAGAGTTTAATCAATATAACAATACCAGAAAGCCTCAGTGTTATTAACGATTACACATTTGTCGGCTGCATAAGTTTGTTTTCGGTAAATATACCGGACAGCGTCACTTCCATAGGAGCGCAGGCGTTTGAAGGCTGTGCAAACCTTAGAAGCGTAAATATACCCGACAGCGTTGTTTCCATTGGTTCCCAGGCATTTTGGGGCTGCAACAGCTTATACGGCGTAACTGTTCCCGAAAGTGTCACTTCTTTAGGCCGTGCCGCGTTTGAGGAATGTATGAGCTTATCAAATATAACGCTTTCCGGCAGTATGGGAGTTATCGGCGAAAAAACATTTGCAAGCTGCCTGAATTTAAAAAGCATGGAAATACCCTCCGGTATAACCGTAATTGACGATAGGGCGTTCGCGTACTGCGAAAACCTGACGGATGTTATAATCCCCGATGGCGTTACCTCAATAGGGGGCGTTTGGAAACATGAATTTTATCCTCCGTCCGGCGGTTACAGCGGCGCGTTTGCCGACTGCATAAATCTTAAAAATATAACAATACCCGGCAGCGTTGTTTCGATTGGCGACTATACATTTAACCGCTGCGAAAATTTAGAAAGCGTAACCATACCAAAAAGCGTCGTTGAAATCGGGCGCTCCGCGTTTGAAAACTGCCCTGACCTCACGGTATCATGTTACAGGGATTCATACGCGCATAAATACTGCACAGAAAATGAGATTAAATTTATATTGGTTGGTTGATCATACATTTTTTGGCAATATATACCGGTTATAATGATGATATAAAAAAAGGGGGAGGCGGATTAAACTATGAGCGAGAAAATTCAAAACTACGGCAGCCGCAAGTTAAAAAAAGAAAAAATCAACGGTAAAATATATCTTATGGCAAGCCCGTGTATCGAGCATAAAAATATTCAAGATAACACGGTTATGATATTTAACAGTTATTTTAAGCAGAATAAAAGAAGATGCAGGGCGGTATCCGACCATGAGCTTTATATAGACGGCAAAAATTCTTTGGAGCCGGATATAAAAATACTTTGCCGTGAAAACAGAACCGACGATGTTCCCGTAATAGTTATCGAAGTGCTTTCCAAATCAACCCGTGACAGGGATTTAGGCGTTAAAATGGACATATATGCCGAACTTGGAATTAAAGAATATTGGATTATTACCTGGGAGGCTTCGTCTCTTGATATATATTTGCTTAATGATGACAAACGGTATAAACTGTATAAATCATTTGTTTATTACTCATCGGAAGCGGAGCTTAAAAGATTGGACGAGCACGAATTAGAAACGCTGATAAAAGAGTTTTCTCCGTTATCATTCCCGGATCTTACGGTAAAACTGGAAGATGTGTTTGATATATTTTAAAATCTTTAATTTTGCGGAAATTGCAACAATTATTTTATTTTAAGCAAACGCATATATTCAGCATATCATTTTCCGTAAAAGCATGAACCTCTCCGCCCATATTCTGCACAATCTCTTTGACTATTGCCAGTCCCAACCCTGTCCTGCTGCCGCTCCGAGATAAATCCGCCGTGTAAAATCTCTCGAATAAACGGTCGGCTTCTATTATTTCGGGGTTTGAAATTTTATTTTGATATATAATATTACTCCCCTCAACAGTCAGCTTGAAATATTCGATGCCGTGCAAAAGCACATTCTGCAGTAAATTCTGCACAGTCCGCTTAAACAAGCCCGCATCATATAAAATATATACGGGATTTTCGGGAATATCTATTTCAACAGTAAAATTTTTATCCGTAAAATCAGCATAATAATCCGATAATATATCGCGCAGCATATTGCAGATATTTATCTTTTCTATATTCTGCGCGGTTTTGCCCTCCGCAATCTGCGTATATTCAAATAAACCGTTCATAAGCTCTGACAATGATTTCAGCCGCTGTTCGATAACATCAAGATATTCAAGTTTTTTAGTTTCAGGCGTTTTGTCCGATTTTATCATCTGTATATATCCGATTGCGGAGGTGAGCGGGGTTCTTAGGTCGTGCGATATATTCGTTACCGCCTGTCTGAACTCGCGGCTTGATTTAGCGCCCAACGTCATTATTTTCTTTTGCTTTTCGAGTATATCATTTACCGCAGAGCACAGCTCGCTTATATCCTTGTCAAACGTTTCTGTCGATGCCCGCATATTTGTGTCGGTCCGCGCGATTTTCCGCAGATCTGTATTTAATCTGCGGATATCGCGCTTAAACATCACAAGCGCGGCGGCACAGATAATCAGCGCCGCGCTTAGAATTATAATTATTATAATCATTTTATCTCGCTTCTTTTAAATATAAATAACCCCCCGAGTGTGCTTGCAAGTATATAAAACGCGCCGAGCGCGAACGCTCTTAGTACATCGGCTGATTCCGCCGCGTCAAGCGCAATCATCCTTAACATTCTTATATTTGACATAAGCTCATAATCAAACAAAAACTGCAGATCATTGTTTATCTGGTATAAAGTAAATATAAGCACTATAGGCACAAAACAAAACGCGATATATGCGCTGTTTACCGCGGCTGCCCGCTTTGTGGCAAACACAAAGAATACGCCCACGCAAGTCACGGAGATACACATGAATATCTGCGCAAAAACGGCTTTTATTAAACCTGCCGCCCGTATATCAACCACAGCTTCAAAATTATCCGAGACCGCTTTCATAATTTCAATTACGGCAAGCACCGTTATAATAGATGCCGCAACATGAATAATCACAACCGCAGCGCAGAATATACAGCATAATATTAATTTCGCCAAATAATATTTTAAGCGCGGCATACCGTTTGATAAAACATTTTTTATACTGTCGGTAGTAAAATCCGCACATGCCGTAAATATTATAAAAGCCAGTATAAAATATAAACTTAAATCGGTATTAACCAGCGGCTCGTGCCCGGCAAAATTGAAATTATATATATCATCGCTGCTGCCGTCCGGAAACTTGAGCCCAAAACCT
>Ga0099364_10001294_pt1 | contig 41704 bp, 56 predicted proteins | sample TergutTh196P3_FD_73070 | JGI IMG/M metagenome (GOLD analysis project Ga0099364, IMG submission 73070) | Microcerotermes parvus P3 segment gut microbial communities from Pointe-Noire, Republic of the Congo - Th196 P3 | ecosystem: Host-associated > Arthropoda: Insects > Digestive system > Gut ...
GTGCGAGCGTTGGGCTTGCAAGCCCAACGCTCGCACGGGAGCCCATCCCTCAGGCGGTTGCTGCCGCCTGGACGGTATGGGTGAGCGGCAGCGTGGAGTCCACGCCGAAGTCCGGCGGGCTGGGCGGCAGGTCCCGGGCCACGACGGCCGCGCCCAGGGCGGCGATCATCGCCCCGTTGTCGGTGCACAGCCGGATCGGCGGTATCCGCAGCTCGATACCGGCCTGGGCGCAGCGCTCGGCGGCCAGGTCGCGCAGCTGGGAGTTGGCCGAGAACCCACCGCCGACCACCAGGGTGCCAACGTCGTGGGCCTGGCAGGCGGCGACAGCCTTGGCGGTGAGCACGTCGGCCACCGCGGCGGAGAACGACGCGGCGACATCGGCCAGCGGAAGCGGCTGCCCGGCGTCCTGCCGGGCCTCGACCCACCGGGCGACGGCCGTCTTCAGCCCGGAGAACGAGAAGTTGAAGGCGTGCTCAGCCTGGTCCTTGGGGGCGGTCAGGCCGCGCGGGAACCGGATGGCCTCCCGGTTGCCCTCACGGGCCAGCCGGTCGATGTGCGGGCCGCCCGGGTAGGGCAGGCCGAGCAGCCGACCCACCTTGTCGAACGCCTCGCCGGGGGCGTCGTCCAGCGTCGAGCCCAGCTCGGTGACCCGCACCGTGTCGTCCACCAGCAGCAACGAGGCGTGCCCGCCGGAGACCACCAGGGCCAGCACCCGGTCGTCGAACGGCCCGTGCACCAGGGTGTCCACCACGGCGTGCGCGATGATGTGGTTCACCCCGTACAGCGGCCGGTCCAGCGCCAGGGCCAGGGCCTTGGCCGCCGCGGTGCCCACGGTCAGCGGTCCGACCAGGCCCGGACCGGCGGTGACCGCGACGGCGTCCACCTCGGCCAGCGTGACGTCGGCCTGGGCCAGCGCCCGGTCCAGCGTCGGGACCATCGCCTCCAGATGGGCCCGGGAGGCAATCTCCGGGATGATCCCGCCGAACCGGGCGTGCTCGTCCACCGACGACGCCAGGGCGTCGCCCAGCAGCCGACCGTCCCGGACCAGCCCGACGCCGGTCTCGTCGCACGACGTCTCGATCCCCAGTACCAGCGCTGCCACCCGCCCAGCATAGAGACGCCGACGCCCGCGGCGTCACCCACCGTTTGTGAGGGACGAAGTTCCGGACGAGGGACGAAGCAATACGTTCGTCCCTCGTCCGGAACTTCGTCCCTCACCGGGCAGCTCGTCCAGGTCCAGGCGCATGGTCCAGGCGTCGACGCCCTGGTAGTAGCCCCGACGGCGGCCGATGCGGTGGAAGCCTTCCGAGGTGTATAGGTGGACGGCTGCGGCGTTGTCCACCCGCACCTCCAGGAACACCCGCCTGGCGCCGAGCTCGCGGGCCTGGTCCAGCAGCGCCCGCAGCAGGATCCGTCCGACCCCGCGGCCCTGCTGGGCGGTCTGGGTGCCGATGGTCATCACGTCGGCGTCGTCGCCGTCGAACCGCAGCCCGGCGTAGCCGACCAGCGTCCCGTCCACCTCGGCGGCCAGATAGGTCCGCCCGGGCCCGTCCAGCTCTTCGGCCAGCGCCGCCCGCGACCACGCCTGGGACCCGAACAGCGCCTGCTCCAGCCGCTCGACCACGTCGAGGTCCCCCGGTACCAGCGGCCGGACGGTGAGGCTCACCGCCCCACCCGCTTGGCCCCGGCCGCGGGCACCGCGTCGGGACGGCGCAGGTACAGCGGCTCGACGGGCGTCGGTCTGCCATGGGTCCGCAGCGCTGTGGCGACGGTCCACAGCGCCACCGGGTCAGGGTCGAGCTCGGCCAGTACGGCGTCGGGCTGCTCGTCGCTGGACAGGTCGCCGTCGGGCAGACGCATCGTGCACCACCCAGCAGCGCTGCCTGCGGGGCCGTAGTCACCAAGCCGGGACAGGACAGGAGCGGCGCGCCCGGCAAGCACAGCGTCGCGCGTCGGCACATCGCCGGGGTCGGCCACGCCTGGTCCGTCCACCAACCGCACCCCCAGCTGCGGGTCGCGGGCATAACGCGCCCAGTACACCTCATGACGTCGGGCGTCGGTGACCACCACCACCTGCTGGGGATAGTCGCTGTCTTCGGTGCCCTCAAGGTCCGTGGCGACAGCGGAGAACAAGTCGAAGGCCTGCAGCGCTACCGCGCTGAGACTGGGAACCCCGAGCACCGGGATGCCGAGCGCGTGGCCGAGGGTGCGGGCCGTGACCAGCCCCGCCCGCAGCCCGGTGAACTGCGCCGGACCGGTGCCGACGACGATACCGCTGAGGTCGCGCACGCCCAGCCCGGCCTGGTCCAGCACCCCGGCGATGCAGGGGGTCAGCTGTTCGGCGTGGCGCCGCGGCTGCGGGTCAGCCACCTGGGCGGCCACCGACCCGTCGTCGGCGACGACGGCGACGGCCAGCCCGGCCGAGGTGTCCAGGGAGAGGTACGGCACCCGGTCAGCCTGCCACGTCGACCGCGACGCACTCCAGTCGGTATCCCGGTGCAGGCCACGGCCCGCGGCGGAACCGACGGTCCCGGCCGGGCTCATAGCCCGGCCGGCTACGCGCGTCCGCGGCGGGAGCGGGACTGGCGGCCCCGGGGCGGCCTCTCTGGCGCCACCTGGGTGGCCCCGGTCCCGGGGAGGACGGGAGCAGCGGTCGTCGCGGCCCCCGACCCGGGACCGGCCGTGGGCACGGGACCCGACAACGGGGGCACGGCAGGCACCGGGCTTGACAACGGGGACATAACAGGTACCGGGCTCGACGGCGGCGCGCTCGGCACCGCGCCCGACGGCGGCGGGGCCAGGGGTGTCGGGGCGGTCGGGGGGCGCGGTCCGGCCGTCGGCAGCGCCCCGGTGACGGGTGAGGCCTGGCCTTCGGGCGTGACCTGGGCCACCGACGACGGCCGGGTGCCGCGCAGCGCCTGGATGACGACGGCCGCTCCGAGCAGCACTGCACCGGTCGGCACCAGTGCCTCCTGGAGGAACCCGACGGCGATGCTCAGCGCCCCGCCGAGCCAGCCGTCGGCCAGGTCGTACAGGGTGGGGGCGAAACCGACCAGCGCGGCTCCGGCGACCCAGAGCACCACGGCAGCCCAGAGGCAGCGACGTGCGGTCGGGTGCATGTACGTCTCCGGTCTGCTCGCTGTCCTGACCGCCCGACCTTAGCCGATCGCGCCCGGGTATTCACCGGACCCACCCGGCAGCTCGACCCCGGACCAGCGGGACCCGATACCGCGCACTGTGATCACCCGTGGTCCGGCGGCCGCGTCCAGGGCGTCGTCAGCCCAGTCGTCGGCACCGGCACTGCCGCGCGGACGTTCGAGGTTCACCTCCAGCCGATCGTCGGTGAGCGCCTCCACCCAGCCGGCCCCCCACTCCACCACCGTGACCGACGAGTCCAACGAGGCGTCCAGGTCCAGCGCCTCCAGCTCGGTGCTGACGTCCAGCCCACCGTCGGGCGAGCCCAGCCGGTAGGCGTCCACGTGCACCAGGGCCGGTCCCCCGGTCAGCGACGGCTGCAGCCGGGCGATGGTGAACGTCGGCGAGACCACCGGTCCGCGCACCCCCAGCCCGGCACCGACACCCTGGGTCAGCGTGGTCTTGCCCGCCCCCAGACCACCGGTCAGCACCACAAGATCCCCGGCCCGCAGCACCCCGGCCAGCGCCGCCCCGTAGGCCCGGGTGGCGTCGGCGTCGCCCGCCACAACCCGCACCGTCATGGCTGACCCGCCTCTCCCGCTGACCCGGCGATTCGAGACTTCTGTCGCGGATTCGAGAGTTTAACTCTCGAATCCGCGACAGAAGTCTCGAATCCGCAGCCGGTCACACGTACTCCCTGGGTACCTGGGCACCCAGCCGGGTGACGATCTCGTAGGAGATAGTGCCGCAGGTCTGGGCCCAGTCTTCCGCGGTGGGTTCGGCGTCGGCGCCGGGGCCGAACACCGTCACCAGGTCGCCGGGCACGTCGGTGGCGGCGGGGCCGAGGTCGAGGACGAACTGGTCCATGCACACCCGCCCAGCCACGGCCAGCCGTCGCCCGCCGACCTGGACCGGGCCGCCCGGCCGCTGGTTGGTCCCCGAGGCGTGCCGGGGGATCCCGTCGGCGTAGCCCAGCGGGACGATGCCGACGGTCGTGTCCTGGGTGGTGACGTACTGGTGGGCGTACGACAGGCCCTGCCCGGCGGGCACGAGCTTGACCGTGGCCAGGTGGGCCTGGAGCGTCATCGCCGGGACCAGCCCGAGCTGAGCCGAGGTGGCCTGGTCGGGGATCGGCGACAGCCCGTACACGGCCAGGCCGGGCCGGACCAGGTCGTAGTGCACCGACGGCCAGCGCAGCACCGCCGCCGAGTTCGCCAGGTGCCGCACCTCCAGCCGGGCCCCGGCCCGTTCGGTCGCGGCCACGGTCTGCTCGAACACCCCGGCCTGAGCCCGGACCGTCGGATGGTCCGGTGTATCGGCGAACGCCAGGTGCGACCAGATCCCGACCACGACCACCGCCCCGTCGGCCTGGGCCCGCATCAGCGCCGGCAGCAGGTCGTCCAGCTGCGGCCCGGTCAGCCCGTTGCGGCCCAGCCCGGTGTCGACCTTCAGGTGCACCCGGGCGGTCCGGCCGGTGGCCCGCGCCGCGGCCACCACCCCGTCCAACGCCCACGGCGCGGCCAGGGACACGTCCACGTCGGCCACCAGCAGATCGGCCAGCGGCGCCCCCGGTGCGTACAGCCAGGTCAGCACCCGCGGTTCGACGATCCCCGCCGTCCGCAGCGCCAGCGCCTCGCCGGTCTGCGCCACCCCCAGCCACGTCGCCCCCCCGGCCAGCGCCGCCCGGGCCGACGGCAGCAGCCCGTGCCCATAGGCATCAGCCTTGACCACCGCCATCACCTGCGCCGACCCAGCCGCCCGAGCCAACGTCCGGACGTTACCGCTGATCGCGGCGGTATCGACGACCGCCCGAGCGGGGTACCACGCACCAGTCACCGCACCAGTCTCCCATCTGCTGCCCAGTCGGCCCGCGGCGGCCCACCCCTCAACATTGCGTAACCTCACGATTTTCGTGATGATATGCATTATGGAGGGACACCAGTTGCAGGCCCGCCCGTCAATCCGCGCGCCGCTGGCGGCAGACTGGGCCCTGTCCCACGGCATCTCGGCGCTGACGACGGCCGAGATCGCCGAACTGTTGGGGGTGCCTGCCGCTCAGGTATCGCAGCGGCTGGCCGAACCGGTACGACGCACAGAGTGGGTGACTCCGGCGCGGGGACTGTGGGTGCCGGTCCCGCCCCAGTATCGGGGGTGGGGCGGGCCACCGCCGCTGGAGGTGGTGGCCGACCTGGCACGGTTCTGCGAGGTGGACTACTACGTCGGCTGGTTGTCCGCAGCGGCGGTGTACGGGGCGGGCCACCAGGCGGCACAGGTGACGCAGGTGGCGGTCTCGCGGGCGGTCCGGACGCGGACCGTGGGACGGGCCCGTCTGACGTTCCATGTCCGTGCCCGTGCCACCGCCGGTCCAGTGCGGCCCCACACAGTACGCACCGGACCAGTACGAGTAGCAACCCCCGAGCTGACCGTGCTGGACCTGACCACCGACATCCTGGCCGGAGGAGGCCTGGACAACGTCGCGACCGTCGTCGTCGAGCTGGCCGACGACCCAGGTCTGGACCTGTCCACGCTGGCAGCGCTGGCCGAGACCTTCCCAGTCGCCGCGGTCCGCCGGGTCGGCTGGATCCTGGAGCAGCACACGGACGTCAGCGGGCTGGACGTCCTGAGCCGTGTCGGTGGTCGCGGCTACGCTCGCCCGTCGAGGCTGAGCCCGCACGCACCCGACGTCGGGCCGGTCGACCAGCGCTGGCAGGTTCGGGTGAACAGGACGGTCGAGGTAGAAGCATGATCGAGGCGCAGGCCATAGCCCACTGGGGTCGCACCCACCCGTGGCCGGCTGCCGAGCAGGTCGAGCAAGACCTGCTGCTGTCCCGGGCGATCTGCACCCTGGCCGACGACCCGTACCTGGGTACCGAGCTGGTCTTGACCAGGGAACAGGCAAGACAATAGGAGCCCATTGTCCTCTGTCCTCTTGTCCTCCGACGCTCGGTGTCACCGTCATGGTCCTGCTGGTGGTGAAGGTGCTGGCGTTCCCGTGGTCCCCACCCTGGGCCTTCTCGACCTTCGACAGGATCGGCAGCACCACGGGTGAGCGGCGACGCCGGCGGGTCACATGGCGAGCAGGTCGGCTACCACTGCCGGGACGGCCGCCGCGACCGCCGCGGCGCTGACCGGTCCGCCGGGGTTGGCCCGGTGAGCGGCCCGGCCGTGCACCAGGGCCGCGGCGGCGGCCAGGGCGGCCGGCAGGTCGGGGTTGTCGGTGATCCGCGGGGCGCACCCGACGAGCAGGGCACCGAGGATGCCGGTGAGCACGTCCCCGGCACCGGCGGTGGCCAGCCAGGCGGGCGCGTCGGCCTGCGCGAAGACGACACCGGGACCGACGACGACGGTAGTCGGGCCTTTGAGCAGGACGGTCGCCCCGGTGGCCTGGTGCACGGCGCGCGCGGCCGCCAGCGGGGCGGCCTCGACCTGTGCCCGGGTCGTCCCAGCGCCTGCGGCGGGGTCCTGGGCAGCGGCACCCGGCGTGGTCAGGCCCAGCGCCGTGAGCAGGTCGGCCAGCTCCCCGGCGTGCGGGGTGAGCACGACGTGCGGCCCCAGGTCTTCGACACCGACCAGCGCACCGGCGTCCAGCACCGCCGGGATCCCGGACCGGGCGGCGGCCAGCACAGCGGCCAGGTCGTCCCGGCGGGCCGGGTCGGCCGGGTCGACCCCGGACCCGGCCGCCCACGCCTGGACCCGTCCGGTGCCGACCACCACCTCGGGCCGGGCGGCCAGCACAGCCGCGGCCAGCGGTCCGGCGTCGTCGTGCTCGTCGACGAACCGGACCATGCCCACGCCCGCGGCCACCGCCCCGGCGGCGGCCAGCACCGCCGCCCCCGGGTAGCGGGCGGTCCCGGCGACCAGCCCCAGCACTCCCCGGGTGTACTTGTGCGCTGCTGTGGTCGGCACCGGCCACAGCCGTGCGATGTCGGCGTCGAGCAGCTGTCGTACCGCGGGCACGGCACGGGTGAAGTCCAGCCCGATCTCGACCAGCTCGACCCGTCCTGCCACCCGGTCCCCCGGCGGCAGCAGGAGGCCCGGTTTCGTCGCACCGAACGTCACCGTCAGGTCCGCCCGCAGCACCGTCCCGCGGACCGCCCCGTCGTCCACCCCCATCCCCGACGGTACGTCCACCGCAACCACGACCGGTCGTGCTCGCCGAGCCGGAACAGCTGAGGCACCGGCCCAGCCCAGGCGCAGGGCGTCCAGCAGCCGCCCCGCCTGGCCCCGGACCCCCGTCCCGTCGCCCCCGATCCCGACCAGCGCATCGAGCACCAGGTCCGCCCCACCGACCAGGTCGACCACGCTGCCGACCCCCACCTCCTCCAACGCCAGCACGTTCACCCCCGCTGCCTCTGCCACAGCCAACCCGCCCGGATGGGTCTTGGCCGTGGTCGTCACGACGCTCGCCGCCACCCCTCGCCGGGCCAGCACCGCGGCGGCGTGCAACCCGTCACCGCCGTTGTTACCCGCCCCGACGAGCACCACCACCCGCGCACCACGCGTCGTGCCGCGCACCGCACGCAGCTCGGCCAGGACCTTGGTAGCCAGCGCGAACGCGGCATGCTCCATCAGCGGTGCACCCGCGGCCAGCAGCGGTGCCTCCGCCGCCCGGACGTCGTCGGCTGAGTATGCGACCTGCATCCCCCCATCTTGCCCCGTCGTCCGGGACCACAGCGCGACGACGATCCCACCGGTGGCGCGGCCCAGAACAGCGGGGCGGGGTGTCTAGCCGCCGCGCTGGCACCGGGCCTGGCGGGAGCCGACGCAGTCGGCGAGGGACTGCGCGGCGGCTAGACACCCCGCCCTGCGCCCAACCCGACCAAGACCCAAAGCGTCACCGAGCCTCAGCCAGCTCCAGCGACGTCCGGTACTCCACCGCCCCGGGCCGGGTGCGGAACTCGGGCACGCCGATCCGGTGGGTGGCCAGCGCGTCGAACACCTCCAGCGGGGTGGCGCGGAAGAACTCGCGCCGCTGGTTGACCAGGTTCACCCGCCGGTCGGCCAGGTGCTGGTGCAGCACGTCGACGACGCCGACCGCGTCGGCCGCGAAGAACAGGGCGTGCACGTCGAAGTCGAACGGTACGGACTCTTCGGCCAGCTCGCGGATATAGCTCATCGGATCGGGCCGCCGCGTCAGGCCGATCTTGACGACACCGTTGCCGAACGACCCGATGTTGGAGACCACGTACACGTAGCCCGCGCGCCCGTCGGCGGCGCGCTGGTCGATATCGGCCAGCGCCTGGTCGAGGTCGGCCAGCCGTGCCACCTGACGTTCGGCCCCGTCGGTGTCGCCGCGGGCGTGCGCCTTGGACAGGGCGTTGGAGCAGTACTCCCGCTCGGCCTCCAGCAGGCTGCGTTCATGGCGCAGCCCGTCGGCGGCCCGGGTGGCCTCGCGCAGCACCCGGGCCTGGGCCCGCTCGGTCTCGGCCTGGCCGGCCAGCACCACGGCGTGCTGCGCGGCCAGCTCCAGCTCGGTGGTGCGCAGCCGGTGGTACTCGGGGTCGATGTGCAGGTCGACGATCTGGCCGCACTCGGCGACCATTCCGGCGAACCGGTCCAGCCGGGCCCGGGCCACGTCGAGACGGCCGGGCTCGACGGTCCGGATGGCGTTCTCGGCCTCGGCGTCGTAGGCCGCCAGCGCTATGGCCGACAGCTGGTCGACGATCTGGCCCGCCACGACCGACTTCTTGAGCCTGCCGAGCCGGAGCTCTCGGGCCACGCCGACCGCACCGCCGGACGCGACCATCTCGTGGACGTGGGTCCGGACCGCCGACAGCCGGGCCGCCAGGCTGGTCGACGTCTCCGCGGGGTGCTCTACGTCGTACAGGCCGCGTCGCTGCACGGCGACCTTGCGCCGGACGTCCAGCAGCTGGGCCTGCTCGGCCGCCAGCTCGGTCCGGGTGCTGTCCAGCTGTTCGGTCAGGGCGGCGAGCGCGTCGCGGGCCTGGGCGACCGTGTCGCTGACCTCGACCAGGTCCAGGCCGTCGAGCTGTTCCAGCGCCGCCCGCAGCCGGTGGTTCTCGGCCGTGAGCCGCCGGGCGGCCGCTCGGGCGCCGAACAGCGGGCGGTTCTTGGGCTGCAGGTCGTCCGGCGGCGCGGTGCTCATCCGTCGAGTCTGTACGACGCGAGTGACGCCAGCCACCGGAGCAAGTAATATCTCCGCTCGGTCTGTGTGACACGACAGACCCTGCCCTGTGGGGCTCGTGGTCGACCTGCGGGACCCGCGTCGCGGGTTGACGATACAGGTGCGGCCGCCACGAGTCCGGCTGGATCCCGGAGCCGATCCAGCCGGACTCGCCGCCACGGCCCTGGAGACCGAACCTCGGCGGGAGGCGACCGGGAACGCGGCTCCCGGTCATCACCAGGACGACAGTGCCACCCGAAGATAAGTCCACGCGTCGTCCGGCTATCGGTGACGCTCTCACGACTTGTCGGCTCCGGCAACCGCGGCACTCGACGTCGACGGGCGAAAACGTGGCGACCCTCCCCTGGTCTGGACCTTTCGCCACAGGTGCGGCATTTGTCATACTTCCACCGCAACCCATTGCCCACGACGACCAGTCGTGTCATGCCCGATCATGCGTCCAGGGCGTCAGGACCTCACTGGGATCCCGTGGCCGACCGCTCGGCCACCACCAGTGCTGCCGCGATGCCCGCGTCGTGGGACAGCGACAGGTGCCAGCCGGTCACGCCGAGCTCGGCCGCCCGGGCGGCGACAGTGCCGGTGAGCAGCAGCCGGGGTGGGCCACCGGGGACCCGGGTCACGGTGCAGTCGTGCCAGCGCAGCCCACCTGGGGCACCCAGCGCCTTGGCGACGGCCTCCTTGGCGGCGAACCGGGCGGCCAAGGACTGGTCCGGCAGCTCGGCTTCGTCCGGCGCGAACAGCCGGTCCCGCAGCCGCGGTACCCGGGCCAGCGTGGCGACGAACCGCCCCACGTCCACCACGTCGATGCCCACCCCGACGATCATGTCGGCACCGTCCGCGCCGGTGCGACACTTCCACGCCAGAGCGACAGTTTGAAGTGTCGTTCTGGCGTGGAAGTGTCGCACCGGCGCGGGCAGAGGGGCACGGGCTACTCGACCGTGACGGACTTGGCCAGGTTGCGGGGCTGGTCGACGTCCAGGCCCTTGGAGTGGGCCAGCTCGCAGGCGAAGATCTGCAGGGGGACCACGGCCAGCAGGGGGGCCAGGAGCGTGGGGCACTGCGGGACGCGGAACACCACGTCGGCGAACGGAACGACGTCGCAGTCCCCGTCCTCGGCGATGACCAGGGTGCGGGCGCCGCGGGCCCGGATCTCCTGGATGTTGGAGACCACCTTGGAGTGCAGCGAGTGCCGTCCGCGTGGGGAGGGCACGACGACGAACACCGGCTGGCCCGGCTCGATCAGGGCGATCGGCCCGTGCTTGAGCTCGCCCGCCGCAAAGCCCTCGGCGTGGATATAGGCCAGCTCCTTGAGCTTCAGCGCGCCTTCCAGCGCCACCGGGTAGCCGACGTGCCGACCCAGGAACAGCACCGTCCGCGTATCGGCCATCCACCGGGCGATCTCCCGCACCTGGTCAGAACGGTCCAGCACGGTCTGGATCTTGTCCGGCATGGCCCGCAGCTCGCAGAGCTTCGCCGCGACCTCGTCGGTGAACAGGGTGCCGCGCAGCTGGGCCAGGTACAGCCCGAGCAGGTAGGCCGCGGTGATCTGGGCCAGGAACGCCTTGGTGGACGCCACCGCGATCTCCGGCCCGGCGTGGGTGTACAGCACCGCGTCGGACTCGCGCGGGAGGGTCGACCCGTGGGTGTTGACGATGGACAGCGTGGCGCTGCCCTGCTCACGGGCGTACCGCACGGCCATGAGCGTGTCCATGGTCTCCCCCGACTGGGAGACCGCCACGACCAGGGTCTGGGCGTCCACCACCGGGTCGCGGTAGCGGAACTCGTGCGCCAGCTCGACCTCGACCGGGATGCGGCACCAGTGCTCGATGGCGTACTTCGCGACGTGCCCGGCGTAGGCGGCGGTACCACAAGCCACGACGACGATCTTGTTGACCGCGCGCAGCACGGACTCCTCGATCCGGATCTCGTCCAGCACCAGGGTGCCCAAGGCGTCGGTGCGACCCATCAGGGTATCGGCCACGGCCTGCGGCTCGTCGGCGATCTCCTTGTCCATGAACGACCGGAAGCCGCCCTTCTCGGCCGCTTTGGCGTCCCAGTCCACGGTGTACCGGCGGGGCTGCGTCGGCTGCCCGGCGAAGTCGGTGACCACGACGGACGTCGGGGTGATCGTGACGATCTCGTCCTGCCCCAGTTCCATCGCCTGGTTGGTGCGCGCGATGAACGCCGCGACGTCCGAACCGAGGTAGTTCTCCCCGTCGCCCAGCCCGACGACCAGCGGCGAGTCGTGCCGCGCCCCGACGACCACCCCCGGCTGGGCCGCGTGCACCGCGAGCAGGGTGAACGTCCCGTCCAGCTGCGCCACCACCTGGCGCATGGCCGCGGTCAGGTCACCGGTCGCGGCGTAGGCGTGGTCCAGCAGGTGCGCCACGACCTCGGTGTCGGTCTCCGAGGCGAACTCGTCGCCCTCGGCCAGCAGCGCGGCCTTGAGCGTGGCGAAGTTCTCCACGATCCCGTTGTGGATCAGCGCCAGGTCGCCGCTGACGTGCGGGTGGGCGTTGGCGTCGGTCGGTGCGCCGTGCGTGGCCCACCGGGTGTGCCCGATCGCCGCGGTCCCCGGGTCCAGCGGGTGCGCGTCGATCTCGGCCACGAGGTTGCCCAGCTTCCCGGCCTTCTTGGCCGTCTGCAGGCCCTGGTCGGTGACCACCGCGACGCCCGCCGAGTCGTACCCCCGGTACTCCAGCCGCCGCAGACCCTCGACCGCGACCTCCAGCGGACGACCGCTGGCCGGACCACCACCGACGTATCCCACGATGCCGCACATGACCACCATGGTAGAGACCTTTGACCCCCGCCGTGCGCCGCGCGTGCCGATCCCAGTTCGTGGGTCTGACGCCGATCCACCGGTTTGAATCAGTGGATCGGCGTCAGACCCACGAACTGGTGCTGATTTATCGGTTTGCGGTGGGGGTCGGGGGCGGCGGGACGCAGGACCTCAAGCCTGCGCCCGCCAGGAAGTATCGCGAAACGTCGCACCGCGCACCGCGCGGCCCAGCGCTCGACACGGGCACAATCGGCACGTGGCTTCCCTCTCCTCGACGCCGTACGTCGACCTCTCCCGGGACGACTGGGCACACCTGTCGGCCTCCACCCCCCTGCCGCTGACCGCCGACGACGTGCGCCGCTTGCGCGGTATCGGCGACCCCGTCGACCTGCACGAGGTCGACGTGGTGTACCGGCCGCTGTCGCGGCTGCTGGACCTGTACATCGGTGCCACCCACGGTCTGCACGCGGCGACGGCGGCGTTCCTCGGCGAGAGCGCCAGCCGCACCCCGTTCGTCATCGGCATCGCCGGGTCGGTCGCGGTCGGCAAGTCCACCGCGGCCCGGCTGCTGCGCGAGCTCATCGCCCGCTGGCCGGCCACACCGAAGGTCGAGCTGGTCACCACCGACGGGTTCCTGTACCCCAACGCCGAGCTGGAGCGCCGCGGCCTGATGGGCCGCAAGGGGTTCCCCGAGTCCTACGACCGGCGCGCCCTGCTGCGCTTCGTCGCCCAGGTCAAGGCCGGGGTGCCCGAGGTGCGGGCCCCGGTCTACGACCACGTCACCTACGACATCGTGCCTGGTGAGCAGGTCGTGGTCTCAAGACCCGATGTGCTCATCGTCGAGGGTCTCAACGTGCTGCAGCCCGCGCGGTCGACCAGCCGGTCGAACGTCGCGGTGAGCGACTACTTCGACTTCTCTATCTACGTCGACGCGCGTACCCCCGACGTGCGCCGCTGGTACGTCGAACGGTTCCTGTCGCTGCGCAGCACCGCGTTCGCCCGGCCGGGCGCCTATTTCGGGCGCTACGCGAAGCTGACCGACGACGAGGCCGTCGGCCTCGCCGGGCAGATCTGGGACGATATCAACGCCCCGAACCTGGCGCAGAACATCGCCCCGACCCGGGCCCGGGCGACCCTGGTGCTGCGCAAGGACGCGGACCACCGGATCACCGGAGTCCGGCTGCGCAAGCTGTGACCTACTCGGTGCTGGCGCCCACGGTGCTGTCTCCCTCTGTCTGTGTGCTGTCGGCTCCGCGCGGCCGGTCCGCCGCGTCCTGCGGTCCCTGAGACGGCGACGTGAGGAACCGCTGCAGCACCCAGTCCACGACGACCCCGATGATCACCCCGCCGCCGACGCCGACCACGACCGCGACCAGCGGATAGTCGCCGAGCACCTTGCCCGCGACCAGCCCGATAGCGGACGAGTAGACGGCCCACATCGCCGACGCGACCGCGTCGACCGCCATGAACCGGCGCCGCGGGTAGTGCAGCGCCCCGGCGATGACGTTCACCGCGACCCGGCCCACCGGGATGTACCGGGCGGCAATGATGAACGCCGCCCCCCGCCGCGCCAGCGCCTGCTCGGCCCAGTCCAGCGCGGCCTGCGCCCGGGCACCGCGGAGCACCCCCAGTCGACGGATCTTGACCATCCGCCCGACCTGGTAGGTGATCTGGTCGCCGGTGAACGCCCCGACGGTGGCCACCAGGACGATCCCGGCGAGGTTCGGCTGACCCGTCGCGGCCCACAGCGCCGCCATCGCGATGACCAGCGACTCGCTGGGAATCGGGGGGAAGAACCCGTCGACGGTGGCGAACAGGTAGACGACGAGGAAGATCCACGGTGTGCTGACGAACCCCTCAGCCCACACCTGTAGCTGGTCCACCCGGCGTGCTCCTCGCTGCGCTCGTTCCCCGACGCTCTGCCCCGCACTGGCTACGCCGCTGCACGGAACCTCTCGCGTCGTGGACCCACCCTCGACGGGTGTCTCTCGTACCCCACCGTACGGCGTCTCGGAACCGGACCGGCTCAGGGAGGACCCGGAGAAGCACCCTGGTCCGTCCTGGCTCGGACATCACGCCACCCGACGCGCGTAGACCTCGACGAAGCGGCGCAGCACCGGCGGCAGGGCGTCCACACCCGATACCGCGGCGGCGGCGAGCAGGTCGTCCAGCTCTTCGGGGGCGAAGTACCCGTACTGCGCGTAGGTGCGCATCCGCAGCTCCAGACCAGCCAGGTCCAGCTCGGGGTGGAACTGGGTGGCGTAGGCCCGGCCCACCCGGAACGCCTGCACCGGCGCACCGTCGCCGGTGGCCAGCAGCACCGCCTCGGGCGGCAGCGTCGTGACGGCCTCCTTGTGCCCGGTAAAAGCGTAGAAACGCGGCCCGGTCGCGGCGAACACCGGATCGGCCGCCCCGTCGGGGGTGACCCGCACCTGGACCCCGGACACCGGCTCGGGGTACGTGCGGTCCACCACGGCACCGATATGCCGGCCGAGCGTGCCGATGCCATAGCAGCAGCCCAGGAAAGGCACGTCAGCGGCCAGCACGTCCTTCAGCAGCCGGTCCAGGTCGGCCTCGACCCGCAGCTGGACGGCCGACTTGGTATCCGTCGGGTCGCTGACGCAGAACGACCCGCCGCCGAGCAGCACCCCCGAATACGCCTCAAGGTCCACGTCCCCCAGGGGCCCGGCCTCCAGCCGTACCCGGTGCAGCTGCGCCTCGGTCAGGCCCGCGGAGCGCAGGAAGGCCGCATACTCGTCGTCCGCGGCGACGTCCTCGGCGCGGATACCGAGGAACAAGAACGGCGCGACGCGACGGGCAGCGTCAGCCGCGCCGCGGTCTGCGCCGTCCGTGCGGTCCGTCACTGCGCTGTGGTCTGCGACTGCGCTGTGGTCTGCTGATGCGTTGTGGTCTGTGATGGTGCTCACCTCACGGTAGCTCGAATCCCAGCTCGGCGGCCGCGGTACGAGGCACGGACTCGACCGCCCAGTGCCCGCCCCAACCCGCCGAGGCCAGTGAACGCGGTTCAGCCCGGTCCAGGTACAGCGTGCCCATCAGGTGGTCGGTCTCGTGCTGCACGATCCGGGCAGGCCAGCCGGTGAGCACCTCGTCGACCGGTCTGGCGTGCTCATCGGCAGCGGTGAGCCGGACCTGACGGAACCGGTGGACGACCGCGGCGTACCCCGGCACCGAAAGACAGCCCTCGTAGAAGCCGACGCGCTGGTCTCCGGCAGGTGCGCAGCGCGGGTTGACCAGCACCCGGAAGGGCAGGACCTCGCGTTCGCGCGCCGCGGCCAGGTCCCGGTGGCCCAGCCCGGGGTCCTCCACGACGGCCAGGGCGAGCGACAGCCCGATCTGCGGGGCGGCCAGGCCGACCCCGGGGGCGTCGTGCATGGTCCGGCGCATCAGCGCGACCAGGGCGGTCAGGGTCTCGGTGTCGAGCTGGCCGTCGTACGGCGCGGCGACGGCCCGTAGCACCGGGTCACCGGCGACGACGACTGGGGCCAGACCGTCGCCGACCTCGTCCAGCAGCCGCGCCACCTGGTCGGCCAGCGAACGCGACGCCGCGGTCACCACGACACCGCACTCACCAGTACCGGGTTCGACGACACCGCGTTCACCACGACACCGCGTTCACCACGATGCTGCGTTCACAACGACAGTCGTTCTCTGACCACATCAGCCAGCTCGTGCGCCACCCGCTCGGCGTCGGTCTGGGTCGCGGCCTCCACCATGACCCGCACCAGCGGTTCGGTACCCGAGGGGCGCAGCAGCACCCGGCCGGTATCGCCCAGCTCGACGCTGGCCCTGGCGATGGCCTCGGCCAGGGTCTCGTCGGTGTCGACCGCCTTGCGGTCCACCCCGGAGACGTTGACCAGCGTCTGCGGCAGCCGACGCACCACCGACGCCAGCTCGGCCAGCGTCAACCCGGTGGCAGCCACCCGGGAGGCCAGCTGGAGCGCGGTGAGCACCCCGTCCCCGGTGGTCGCGTGCTCGGCGAAGATGATGTGCCCGGACTGCTCGCCGCCCAGCACGTAACCGCCGGAGCGCATCGCCTCCAGCACGTGCCGGTCACCGACGGCGGTGTCTACGCAGGTGATTCCGGCCTCGGTCATCGCCAGGCGCAGCCCGAGGTTGCTCATCACGGTGATGACCAGGGTGTCGTCGACCAGTGCGCCCCGTTCGTGCAGGGCGATGGCCAGCGCCGCCATGATCTGGTCGCCGTCGACGATGACGCCGCGGTGGTCCACGGCGATGCACCGGTCGGCGTCGCCGTCGAACGCCACCCCCAGGTCGGCCCCGGCGGCCACCGTCGCCACCTGGAGCTGTTCGGGGTGGGTCGACCCGCACTTCTCGTTGATGTTGCGCCCGTCGGGCGAGGCGTTGATGACGACGACGTCCGCCCCGGCGTCCCGCAGCGCTTCCGGTCCGACCTCGCTGGCCGCGCCGTTGGCGCAGTCCACGGCGATCCGCAGGCCGTGCAGCGGGTGGCGCACCGTGTCGACCAGGTGCTCGATGTACTGCGCGTCCGCCCGCCCGGTGTCGACCCGGATGCGGCCGACGTCCACGCCGACCGGCCGGGCCCACTGCTCGCCGAGCCGTGCCTCGATGGCCGCCTCCAGCTCGTCGTCCAGCTTGTGGCCACCGGCGGCGAGGAACTTGATCCCGTTGTCCGGCATCGGGTTGTGCGACGCGGACAGCACCACGCCGAGGTCGACCCCGATATGCGCGGTGAGGAAGGCGACCGCCGGGGTGGGCAGCACCCCGACGTCGATGACGTCCACCCCGGCGGAGGCCAGGCCCGCGGCCACCGCCGCGGACAGGAACTCCCCCGAGGCGCGCGAGTCACGGCCGACGACCGCCCGGGGACGGTGCCCCTCGAACACCCCTTTGGTCGCCAGCACGTGCGCGGCGGCGACCGACAGGTCCAGCGCCAGCTCCGCGGTGACGTCCCGGTTGGCCAGACCACGGATGCCGTCCGTCCCGAACAGTGCAGCCATCGACAGCTCCTTCGCTATGGGCACCTCTGCCTTGGAACGAGAGCACCCGGCCCCGCCAGAGACGGGGCCGGGCAGGATGCGCGCTCAGCGCTTGGAGTACTGCGGGGCCTTGCGGGCCTTCTTCAGACCGGCTTTCTTGCGCTCGACGACGCGGGCGTCCCGGGTGAGGAACCCTGCCTTCTTCAGCGCGGGCCGGTTGTGCTCGGCGTCGATCGCGTTCAGCGCCCGGGCGATGCCCAGCCGCAGCGCACCGGCCTGGCCGGAGACCCCGCCGCCGGTGATCCGGGCGACGACGTCGAACCGGCCCTCGACGTCCACCACCTCCAGCGGCGAGCCCACCAGCTGCTGGTGGACCTTGTTGGGGAAGTAGTCCTCCAGGGTGCGGCCGTTGATCGTCCACTGCCCGGTGCCCGGCACCAGGCGGACGCGGGCGACGGCCTCCTTGCGCCGACCCAGCGCCCGGCCGGGGGCGGTCAGCGACTGGCCGCGCCCCGTGGGCGCATCGGTCTCGGAGGTGTAGGCGGTCGGGGTCTCGTCGTCGGTCTCGACGGCTGTCGAAGTGGCCTGCGCCACGGTGGTCTCTGCCACTGGGTTCCTCGCGTTCTCGTCTGCGTCGCGTCGGCTCAGGCCTGCTGCGCGACCTGCGTCAGCTCGTAGGACTGGGGTTGCTGGGCGGTGTGCGGGTGCTCGGGACCCGCGTACACCTTGAGCTTCTTCAGCTGCTCACGACCCAGGGTGGTCTTCGGCAGCATGCCGGCGACAGCCTTCTGGATCACCCGGGTGGGGTGCTTGTCCAGCAGCTCGCCGACCGGGGTGGCCCGCAGGCCGCCCGGATAGCCGGAGTGCCGGTAGGCCATCTTCGTCTCCCGTTTGGAGCCGGTGAGGGCGATCTTCTCGGCATTGACGACGATGACGAAGTCACCGGTGTCGACGTGGCGGGCAAAGGCCGCCTTGTGCTTGCCGCGCAGCAGCGTGGCGGCCTGGCTGGCCAGCCGACCCAGGACGACATCGGTTGCATCGATGACGTACCAGGTCCGCTCGACCTCGCCCGGTTTCGGGGTGTACGTGCGCACGTTCGTAGCCTTCTCGTTCGCGTGTGGGCCGACGGTGCACGCAGGAGCACACCGGCCGGTACGGTGCCGCACCGTCCACGATCCGGTGAGTGGGGCACCGGACCCAGCAGCGGCGCCAGGGTGGTGAGAAGCCACCGGCACGCGCGCTCGGACGCACGACGGGCTATACGATAGCGGGCCGTCCCGGCAACAGCAAAGGACCGGGGCCAGGTCTGTGGTGACGAGCGCACCTACTGCGGGGGTATCGGGTCCCGACGCGCCCTGGTCTGCCCGGCCCGGACGGCCAGCCGGTCGTCGGGCGGGTAGACCACCTGCTCCAGGGTCAGACCGTGCGCCGGGGCGACCGCCGCGGCCCGGCACCGCGACGCCAGCACCTGGGTCGGCCAGCCGGGGTCGCGTCGCCCCTCCCCCACGCTCAGGCAGGCCCCGACCAGCGACCGGACCATCGAGTGGCAGAAGGCGTCGGCCTCGACCTGGGCGACCACCAGCCCCGCGTCGGGGCCGTCGTCCGGCCGCTGCCAGTCGAACCGCAGCAGGGTGCGCACCGTCGTCGCCTCCGGCCGGGCCTTGGCGTAGGCGGCGAAGTCGTGCAGCCCGACGAGCCCTCGGGCCGCTTCAGCCATGGCCGCGACGTTCAGACCGCCGCGGTGCCACAGCACGAACGACCTGGTCAACGGGTCGTGACGCCCGTCGCACACCCGGTAGGCGTACCGCCGGGACAGCGGCGAGAACCGCGCGTCGAAGCCCGGTGGGGCTGTCCGGGCGGCGTGGACGACGATATCGTCCGGCAGTATCCCCGCCAGCCTGCGCAGCAGCACCGGCGGCCCGGACGCCCCGTCCCGCGTCCGCAGCCGGTCCAGCTGTTCCACCGGGACGTCCAGATGGGCCACCTGACCACGGGCGTGGACACCCGCATCGGTCCGTCCGGCCACCACCAACCGCCGGGGAGCGACGCGCTGGCGGCACCCGTCGACCACGACCACCGGCTCGGTGGCCCGCAGCACCGTGCTCAGAGCCCCGCCCAGCACCCCCGCGACGGTCCGCCGCCCCGGCTGCGGCGCCCACCCGGAGAACCCGGCCCCGTCGTAGGCCAGGTCCAGCCGCACCCGCACCGTCTCGCCCACCCCCCCAAGGTAGTCGACGCAGGCCGTCGCCCGGGCGCCCGACGGTACCCGGGGCGTACCCGTCCGACCTGGTCGAGCCTGGTGAAAGGGTCATGCTGCTTGGGCCTGACCGGCAGCATTGGTACCCTGTGATCGTTCTGTGTCGGACCCTGGACCACAGGAGGTGAGGTCACGATGCGCGGCCAACCTCCCAGTCCCAGACCCCGCTAGGAGCGCCCGAGACCGTCCTCGGGTGGCTCCCGCTCTCACCCGCCACCCCGAGGAGACTCGATCATGCGCATCATTCCCGGCCTCCGCGCCGTCAGCCACCCGGCCCGTCGTACCGCGTCGCCCCACCCGACCGCCCGCCTGACGGCCGAACCTACCGAGCGGACCGTGCCGACCGAACGTTCCGAAGCTGAGTCGCTGGTCGACGCCGCCCTGTACCGCGCCGGCCAGCGGGTGGCCACCCCCACCTCGCTGGCCCAGACCTACGCCCAGCTGCAGGACGCCCCTGGCGCTCTGGCCTGGATCGGGCTGCACCAGCCCAGCACCGCGACCGTCGGGGCGCTGTGCGAGCACTTCGGGCTGCACGAGCTGCTGGTCGAGGACGTGGTCCAGGCCCACCAGCGACCCAAGCTGGAACGCTACGACTCCACGCTGCTGGCGGTGCTGCACCCGGCCTGCTACCTGGACGCCCAGGAAGAAGTCGAGTTCGGCGAGCTGCACGTCATCGTGGGCCAGGACTACGTGGTGACGATCCAGCACGGCAAGACCCCGGACCTGTCCGCGGTCCGGGCCCGCCTGGAAGCCGAACCGGACCTGCTGGCCACCGGGCCGGAGGCGATCCTGTACGCGGTGATGGACGCGGTGGTCGACCAGTACGCGCCGGTCTACCGCGGTCTGGACGTCGATATCGACGAGATCGAGCTGCAGGTCTTCCGCGGTGACACCGAGGTGTCCCGCCGGATCTACGAGCTGTCCCAGGAGGTCGCCGACTTCGGTCGGGCGGTCCGCTCCACCCAGCGCATCCTCAGCGACCTCTCGGCCGGGTTCGCCAAGTACCGCGTGACCCCTGACCTGCAGTCCTACCTGCGCGACGTGGCCGACCACCTGACGGAGGTCCGCGAGCGCACCGACGGTTTCCACTCCTCGCTGCGCGATATCCTGACGGTCAACGCCACCTTGGTGGCCCAGCGGCAGAACGCCGAGATGAAGACGCTGGCCGAGCAGAGCCGGGCCGAGAACGAGCAGATGCGGCGCATCTCGGCCTGGGCCGCCATCATCTTCACCCCGTCCCTGATCACCGGGATCTACGGGATGAACTTCGACACCATGCCAGAGCTGCACTGGCTCCTGGGCTACCCCTTCGCCCTGGGCATGATGGTGGTCTCGGGCGGGATCCTGTACTCCCTGTTCAAGCGCAAGGGCTGGCTCTGAGCGTCGGGACACCACTACGTTGGGGACGTGACGTCTGAGCCGTTCACGCTGGTCGTCGACTGCGGCGGCAGCGGTATCAAGGCCTCGGTGCTGGACCTGGCCGGGACGCCCCACGCCTCGGTGGTCCGGGTGGCCACCCCCTATCCGCTGCCGCCCCGGCGGCTGGCCGAGACCGTGGTCGGCCTGCGCGACCGGCTGCCCGCCGCGCACCGCGCCACGGTCGGCCTGCCCGGGATGATCCGGCACGGCGTGGTCCTGGCCACCCCGCACTACGTGACGCGCCACGGACCACGCACCGGGACCGACGCGGACCTGGTCGCCGCCTGGGCCGGTTTCGACATCCAGGCGCTGCTGGCCGACCGGCTGGACGTCCCGACCCTGGTACTCAACGACGCCGAGGTGCACGGGGCGGGCGTGGTCTCCGGCACCGGGGTCGAGCTGGTGCTCACCCTGGGCACCGGGCTGGGCTGGGCGCTGTTCGCCGGCGGTCGGCTCGCCCCGCACCTGGAGATGTCGCACGCCCCGTTCACCCGGGCCACGACCTACGACTCCTATATCGGCGAGCCAGAACGCGTGCGGCTGGGCGACGGCCTGTGGTCCCGACGGGTCCGCCGGGTGGTGGAGCACCTGCGGCCGGTCGTCATGTGGGACCGTCTGTACCTGGGCGGCGGCAACTCCCGCCGGGTCAGCCCCGCGGCACTGGAACGTCTCGGCGACGACGTCGTGGTGGCACCGAACGCCGCCGGTATCGTCGGCGGCGTCCGCGCCTGGACCATGCCCCGCTGACCGGGTGCCGCGGCTCAAGCCCCCCAAGGTGAGACGGAAGCGCCGCCTCCAGCCGGGTGACGAACCGGCAGATCATGCGGTTGGGTACCTCGGAGGGCTTAGGCTTCCGTTGTGTCCATCTTCGACCAGTTTGTCCCAGCGCCGCGACTGGTGGCGCGCCTGGTCGCCGACCGTACCCTGCCCGGTACCCCGGCCCGGCCGGGTCCCGGTCGGCTGTTCGCGCCGGGACTGCGCCAGGTCGAGGTGCTCGTCGGCGACACCACGGTCTCCGACCCGGTCGACCCGGCGACGCACGGCGGACCGGCCCTGTGCCACCGCAACGCGATCGACGGGCTGCGGGCGCTGCGCCAGCCTCGGCACCAGACCCTGACCGCGGGGCGCGCCAAGGTCGAGTCCTTCGTCGCCGACGACGTGTTCGGCGCCTCCCGGCTGCTCGTCCTCGACGAGCTGCTGGCCGAGACGCTGCTGGTCGAGCGCCCCGCGCACGGGACGCTGGTCGTCGTGCCCAACCGGCACCTGCTGGCCGTGCACGTCCTGGAGTCGGTACGCGCGATACCCGCGGCGCTGGGCCTGCTCGGCGAGCTCGCGGTGGCCGAGCACCGGATCGCTGACCCGCTCAGCCCCTGGGTGTACTTCCGGGCGGCGGACGGGCGGCTGTCGCTGCTGGCGAACCCGACGGAACGCCCCAGCCTCGACCCGCGGTTCAACGCGGTACTGCGGGACCTGACCGCCGCCGAAGACTGACCGCCTCCCACCCCGGCGCGTAAAGTCGTTCATTGATCACAAGTTCGTTCATCCGGATGAACGAACTTGTGATCAATGAACGACCTGGTCGGGTGACTGGCTGGTCACGACAGAGGCCGCGCCCGTCCAGCGGGCGCGGCCTCGTCGGTGGTGCGGGAAGTCAGGCCTTGTCGGCCGCGTCCTCGACCTTGTCGGTCTCGTCAGCGGCGTCCTCGATCTCTTCAGCGGCAGCTTCGACCGCGTCGGAGGGTGCCGCGTCAGCCGGGATCTCCTCGACCTGCTCGGTCTCAGCGGTGGCCTTGGCGGCAGCCTGCTGCGCCGCGCGCCGGACGGCCCGTTCGGCGTCGTTCACCACGGCCTGCTTGGCCGAGACCGGTTCGAGCACCAGCTCGATGACCGCCATCGGGGCGTTGTCGCCCTTGCGCGGTTCGGTCTTGGTGATGCGGGTGTAGCCACCGTTGCGCTCAGCCATCGCCGGGGCGATCTGCGTGAACAGCTCGTGGACCACTGACTTGTCCCGGATCACCCGCAGCACCCGGCGCCGGGCGTGCAGGTCGCCGCGCTTGGCGAAGGTAACCATCCGTTCGGCCAGCGGGCGCACCCGCTTGGCCTTGGTCTGGGTCGTGGTGATGGCGCGGTGCTCGAAGAGCTGCGTCGCGAGCTGCGCGAGCATCGCGCGCTCGTGCGCCGGACCCGCGCCCAGCCGCGGCCCCTTGGTCGGTTTGGGCATCGAACTCAACTCCTTGGCAAGACAGCCCAGACGCATCTGGGCTGGACAGATTTTCTAGAACTGCGCGTCGTCGATGAAACCGGGTTCGTCGTCGGCGTAGTACTCGGCCGGCTCGAACTCCAGCGGCGAGTCCTTGAGGTTCAGGCCCAGCTCGCCGAGCTTCTCCTTGACCTCGACGATCGACTTGGCGCCGAAGTTGCGGATGTCGAGCAGGTCGGCCTCGGACCGGGCCACCAGCTCGCCGACCGAGTGGATGCCCTCGCGCTTGAGGCAGTTGTACGACCGGATCGTCAGCTGCAGCTCTTCGATCGGCAGCGCCAGGTCCGCCGCCAGCGCGGCGTCCGTCGGCGACGGGCCGATCTCGATGCCCTCGGCGTCCACGTTGAGCTCGTGGGCCAGGCCGAACAGCTCGACCAGCGTCTTGCCAGCCGACGCCAGGGCGTCGCGCGGGGTGATCGCCGGCTTGGTCTCGACGTCGACGATGAGCTTGTCGAAGTCGGTGCGCTGCTCGACCCGGGTGGCCTCGACCTTGTACGTGACCTTGAGCACCGGCGAGTAGATCGAGTCGACCGGGATCCGGCCGATCTCGGCGTCGAACGACTTGTTCTGCGCCGCCGAGACGTACCCGCGACCCCGCTCGACGGTCAGCTCGATCTCGAGCTTGCCCTTGTCGTTGAGCGTGGCCAGGTGCAGGTCGGGGTTGTGCACCTCGACCCCGGCCGGCGGTACGACATCGGCCGCCGTGACGGTGCCCGGGCCCTGCTTGCGCAGGTACATCACGACCGGTTCGTCGTTCTCCGAGGAGACGACGAGGTTCTTGATGTTGAGGATGATCTCGGTGACGTCCTCTTTGACCCCCGGCACGGTGGAGAACTCGTGCAGCACCCCGTCGATGCGGATGCTGGTGACCGCAGCACCCGGGATCGACGACAGCAGGGTACGGCGCAGGGAGTTGCCAAGGGTATAGCCAAAACCGGGCTCCAGCGGTTCGATGGTGAACCGGGAGCGGAACGGGGAGACGACTTCTTCGGTCAGCGTGGGGCGCTGTGCGATGAGCACGGTCAGGTTCCTCTCAGCGGGCGTCCGCTATATGACGCTCCGCAGGTGGTGCGCGCCGCCCGGCCTCGGTCCACCGGACGGCGGGGCGCTCCCTGGTCGACAGCCGGCCGACGCCGACCGGGGAGCACCGCGGTCAGACGCGGCGACGCTTCGGGGGGCGGCAGCCGTTGTGAGCCTGCGGGGTCACGTCCTGGATGGACCCGACCTCCAGACCAGCAGCAGTCAACGAGCGGATCGCGGTCTCCCGGCCGGAACCGGGGCCCTTGACGAACACGTCGACCTTGCGCATGCCGTGCTCCTGGGCCCGCCGGGCGGCAGCCTCGGCGGCCAGCTGCGCGGCGAACGGGGTCGACTTGCGCGAACCCTTGAAGCCCACCTGGCCCGACGAGGCCCAGGCGATGACGGCCCCGGAAGGGTCGGTGATGGACACGATGGTGTTGTTGAACGTGCTCTTGATGTGAGCCTGCCCGTAGGCGACGTTCTTCTTCTCTTTGCGGCGCGGCTTGCGCACACCGGCACGGGTCTTCGGGGGCATGGTCCGTCTTCCTCGTCGCGGCGCTTACTTGCGCCCGGCCTTCTTCTTGCCGGCCACGGTCCGCTTCGGCCCCTTGCGGGTCCGGGCGTTGGTCTTGGTGCGCTGGCCGCGCACCGGCAGGCCGCGACGGTGCCGCAGGCCCTGGTAGCACCCGATCTCGACCTTGCGCCGGATATCGGCGGCCACCTCGCGCCGCAGGTCGCCCTCGAGCTTGTAGCTGGTCTCGAGGTGGTCGCGCAGCGCGACGAGCTCGGTGTCGGTGAGGTTCTTCACGCGGGTGTCCGGGTCGACCCCGGTCGCCGCGAGGGTCTGCGCCGCCCTGGTGCGGCCCACCCCGTAGATATAGGTGAGCGCGATCTCCACCCGCTTCTCGCGGGGAAGGTCGACGCCGATCAGACGTGCCATACGGTTCAGGCTCCCTGTCCTGCACGGAGGTCGGTCGCTCCACCGTCCCGCCGGCTGGCGGGCCCCGGCCTCCGGACCGGGGGTGGCGGGCGGTGCGGAGGTCCGCACCGCCGTGGTGGCGCGCTGGTGGCCGCGAAGATGCTGGGCATCCTCGGCGACCAGCGGCCCCGGACCGGTCGGTCCGAGGCCCACCGGGGCATCAGCCCTGGCGTTGCTTGTGCCGCGGGTTCTCGCAGATCACCCGGACGCGGCCGTGGCGACGGATCACCCGGCACTTGTCGCAGATCGGCTTCACGCTCGGCTTGACCTTCATCAGTCGGACTCCCTCGTTTTCCACTCGTCACACCATCGCTCGGCTCGGGACGGACGACCGAGCGCGTTCGTCTCTTGCCTCAATCCGGTGTCCTTGCTGGTCGGTACGTTCACTTGTAGCGGTAGACGATGCGACCGCGGGACAGGTCGTAGGGCGTCAGCTCCACCATCACCCGGTCCTCCGGGAGGATCCGGATGTAGTGCTGACGCATCTTGCCCGAGATCGTCGCGAGGACGCGATGACCGTTCGGCAGCTCGACACGGAACATAGCGTTCGGCAGGGCCTCCACTACAGAGCCCTCCATCTCGATGACGCCGTCCTTCTTCGCCATGTCCTCCGCTCACTCTTCGCTGTGGGTGTCACGTTCGCTCAGACCACGTGCCGCACGCCCGATGGAAGTGGCGGCAGCCCGGACATAACGCACGTCCCTGGGCACACGAACCCGACGGGTCATCATAGAGCACTCACGAGCCGAAGGCGAACTGGCGGACGGCATATGCTCAGCCGCCGACGAACGGATCCACCGCGGCCACCAGCCGCTCGGTGACCTCGTCGATCTCGGCCAGCCCGTCCACCTGGGCGAGGATGCCCCGGTTGACGTAGATCTCGGCCAGCGGCTCGGTCTGAGCGGTGTAGACGGCCAGCCGCTCGGCGATCGTCTCCGCGGTGTCGTCGGTCCGGCCCTCGACCTGCGCGCGCCGCAGCATGCGCTGGGTGACCTCCTCGGCCTCCACCACGATCTCGATGACCACGTCGAGCTCGACGTCGCGGTCGGCCAGGAACTGGTCCAGCGCCGCCACCTGGTCCGGGTTGCGCGGGTACCCGTCGAGCACGAAACCAGACGCGGCATCGGGCTGGGCCAGCCGGTCGGCCACCACGGCGTTGGTCAGCTGGTCGGGGACCAGCAGACCTTTGTCGATGCACTCGACGACCTGCTTCCCCAGCGTCGTGCTGTTCTTGACGTTGGCCCGGAAGATATCACCGGTCGAGATCGTCGGGACGGCGAACCGGGAGGCGAGCCGGACCGCCTGGGTGCCCTTGCCCGCGCCGGGAGGACCCATGAGCACTATCCGCACGCTCATCGCAAGAACCCTTCGTAGTGCCGCTGCTCCAACTGGGACTGGATCTGCTTGACCGTCTCCAGACCGACGCCGACGATGATAAGGATAGAGCTGCCGCCGAACGGGATGTTCCGACCAACGTCCATGACGTTGAACGCGACCGTCGGGATGAGCGCGACGATGGCCAGGTACATCGAGCCCGGCGTCGTGATCCGGGTGATCACGTAGTCGAGGTACTCCGCCGTCGGTCTCCCCGCCCGGATCCCGGGGACGAAGCCGCCGTAGGACTTCATGTTGTCCGCAACCTCGTCCGGGTTGAACGTGATCGCCGTGTAGAAGAACGCGAAGAAGATGATGAGTCCCGCGTACAGCGTGAGGTGCAGGGTCGCGTCGGAGGCCGCCAGGTGCACGGTCACCCACCTCACCCAGCCGGTGTCGGCGTTGCCGAACTGGGCGATGACCTGCGGCACCTGGAGCAGCGACGCCGCGAAGATGATCGGGATCACCCCGGCGATGTTGATCTTGATCGGGATGTAGGTGCTCGTCCCGCCGTACATCCGGCGGCCCACCATGCGCTTGGCGTACTGCACGGGGATGCGCCGCTGCGACTGCTCGACGAACACGACCAGCCCGATGACCAGGACGATGAGGGCCATCGTGATGGCGAACTTGCCGTAGCCACCCGAGCCCCCGGCGATGGACCACATCGCGGAGGGGAAACTCGCCGCGATCGAGGTGAAGATCAGCAGCGACATCCCGTTGCCGACGCCGTGCTCGGTGATCAGCTCGCCGAACCACATGATCAGACCGGTACCGGCCGTCATCGCGATGATCATCACCACGATCGTCCACACCGAGTTCTCGATGATCTGGTCGGCCACCGCGCAGCCCTGGAAGAACTGACCGCTGCGGACCGTGACGATGATGCTGGTGGACTGCAGGATGGCCAGGCCGATGGTGAGGTACCGGGTGTACTGGGTGAGCTTGGCGGTACCGGACTGCCCCTCCTTGTGCAGCATCTCGAACTTCGGGATCACCACCCGCAAGAGCTGGACGATGATGCTGGCCGTGATGTACGGCATGATCCCCAGCGCGAACACCGCCAGCTGCTCCAGCGCACCGCCGCTGAACAGGCTGAGCGTGTTCAGCAGACCAGCTTCGTCCTGGCTGCCGAGGCAGACCTGGACGTTCTTGAAGTTGACCCCCGGCGCGGGCAGGGCCGCCCCGACCCGGTACAAGACCATGATCGCGAGCGTGAAGAGCAGCTTGCGCCGCAGATCGGGCGTCCGGAACGCCCGGGCGAATGCGCTGAGCACCTGTCCTCCTGTTACCTCGCCTGACGGTCGAGGCGAGCTACCTGGTCGGTAACCTACCCCACGTCGGCGCGGTCACTGACCCCGCGCCACCCTATCCGATGACGCGGCACCTAGTGGCACGGCGGGGTCGGTGGCGCCACCACCGACCCGCCGTGTTCATCATCAGTTCAGCCGTTCGTGACGCTCCCGCCGGCCGCGAGGATCTTCTCCCGCGCCGACGCCGACAGGGCGTCCACGTCCACCGTGAGCCTGACCGTGACCTCGCCGTCGCCGAGCACCTTGACCGGACGGCCCTTGCGCACAGCGCCCTTGGCGACCAGGTCCGCGACCGTGACCGTGCCGCCGGCCGGGTACAGCGTGGCGAGCTTGTCGAGGTTCACCACCTGGTACTCGACCCGAAACGGGCTACGGAAGCCGCGCAGCTTGGGCAGACGCATGTGCAGCGGCGTCTGGCCACCCTCGAAGCGCGCCGGAATCTGGTTCCGGGCCTTCGAGCCCTTGGTGCCACGACCAGCCGTCTTGCCCTTGGAACCCTCACCGCGGCCGACCCGGATCTTGCGCTTGTGCGCGCCGGGCGCCGGGCGCAGGTGGTGCACCCGCAGCGTGCCGCCGTGGCCCTCGGTCGTGGCCCCGCCCGCCGTGGCCGCGGGCTTGCGCGGGGCGGCCTGCTTCGGCTTCGGCTCTGTGGCGTCCTTCGGCTCGGCCTTGGCCGACGTGGCCTTGGCCGCCTTGGGCTCGGCCTTCACCTTGGGCTCAGCCTTGGCCTTCGGCTCAGCCTTGGCCTTGGTCGCTGCCTTCGGCTTGGCCTCTGCCGCGGGCTCGGCCTTCGCCTTGGGCTCAGCCTTGGCCTTCGGCTCAGCCTTGGCCTTCGGCTCAGCCTTGGCCTTGGGCTCGGCCTTGGCCGCCGCCTTGGGTGCCTGCTTCGCAGTGGCTTCGTCCTCAGCCATCACTCCACCTCCTCGACCGCGACCAGGTGCGTCACCGTCTTGACCATGCCGCGGATCTCCGGACGGTCCTCCTTGATGACCGTGTGGCCGATCCGCCTCAGTCCGAGGGTGCGCAGCGTGTCGCGCTGGTTCTGCTTGCCGCCGATGGCGGACTTCGTCTGGGTGACCTTGAGCTTGGCCATCAGGCACCTGCCTTTACGGCTTCTTCGCCCGCCCGGGCCGCTCCCGCGGCCTGGGCCCGCAGGATCGCGGCCGGGACGACGTGGTCGGTCGGCAGCCCGCGTCGGGCGGCGACCCGCTCCGGCTGCTCGAGCTGCTTCAGCGCGGCCACCGTGGCGTGCACGATGTTGATCGAGTTCGACGAGCCCAGCGACTTGCTGAGCACGTCGTGCACCCCGGCGCACTCGAGCACGGCGCGCACCGGACCGCCGGCGATCACGCCGGTCCCCGGCGACGCCGGGCGCAGGAAGACGACGCCGGCCGCGGCCTCGCCCTGCACCGGGTGCGGGATCGAACCGGCGATCCGGGGGACGCGGAAGAAGTTCTTCTTCGCCTCCTCCACGCCCTTGGCGATCGCCGCGGGCACCTCCTTGGCCTTGCCGTAGCCGACGCCCACGGTGCCGTCACCGTCGCCGACGACGACCAGCGCGGTGAAGCTGAACCGCCGACCGCCCTTGACGACCTTGGCGACCCGGTTGATCGTCACCACGCGCTCGAGATACTGGTTCTTCTCGGCGGCGTCACCGCGCCGTCCGCCCTCACGGCGTCCGCCGTCGCGGCGGTCGCCGTCACGACGGTCGCCGCCCGAACCACCGGTTCCGGAGCTGTTGCGAGCCGGTGCTGCCATCAGATGATCCTCTTCTTCGTGTTCGTACCGGTCACAACGACAGCCCTCCTTCTCGGGCACCGTCGGCCACCGCGGCCACCCGGCCGTGGTACTTGTTGCCGCCGCGGTCGAACACGACCGCCTCGATGCCCTTCGCCTTGGCGCGCTCGGCGACGATCTGGCCGATCCGCTTCGCCTTGGCCGTCTTGTCGCCGGTCAGGTCGCGCAGCCCGGTCTCGATGGTCGAGGCCGACGCCAGCGTGTGGCCGACCGCGTCGTCGACGACCTGCGCGGTGATGTGCCGCGACGACCGCGTGACGACCAGCCGCGGCCGGGCCGCGGTGCCGACGATCTTCTTGCGCAGCCGCTGGTGACGGCGCTTGCGCGCGACCTGCTTGCCCTTGCCCATGATGGAGACGGTCATCACTTACCCGCCTTTCCGACCTTGCGGCGCACGACCTCGTCTGCGTAGCGCACGCCCTTGCCCTTGTACGGTTCTGGCTTGCGGATCTTGCGGATGTTCGCGGCCACCTCGCCGACCTGCTGCTTGTCGATACCCGATACCGTCAGCTTCGTCGCCGACTCGACGGTGAAGGTGATCCCTTCGGGGGCCGCCACCTTCACCGGGTGGCTGAAGCCCAGGGCGAACTCCAGGTCCGACCCCCGGGCCAGCACCCGGTAGCCGGTGCCGACGATCTCGAGCTTCTTGGTGTAGCCCTCGGTCACCCCGACCACCATGTTGTTGATCAGGGTGCGGGTCAGGCCGTGCAGCGACCGCGAGAGGCGTTCGTCGTCGGGCCGGGTGACCACGATCGCGCCAGCGTCGTCGCGGGCGACCGCGATCGGCGACGGCACGGTGTGGTTGAGGGTCCCTTTCGGGCCCTTGACGGTGACCAGGGCACCGTCGATGGTGACGTCCACGCCCGTGGGGACCGGGACGGGGATCTTGCCGATACGCGACATCAGGCTCTCCTTTTCCGTCTCGGCTTACCAGACGTAGGCGAGGACTTCCCCACCTACGCCCTTCTTGGCGGCCTGCTTGTCGGTGAGCAGCCCGGACGACGTGGACAGGATCGCCACGCCCAGGCCGCCGAGCACCTTCGGCAGGTTGGTGGACTTCGCGTAGACCCGCAGGCCCGGTTTGGACACCCGCTTGACCCCGGCCAGCGCCCGCTGGCGGTCGGGGCCGTACTTCAGGGTGATGATCAGCTCGGAGCCGACCGCCGCGTCCTGCGTCGTCCAGCCGGAGATGTAGCCCTCGGCCAGCAGGATCTCGGTGATCCGGGCCTTGAGCCTGGAGTAGGGGATGGTCACCGACTCGTGGTGCGCGGAGTTCGCGTTGCGGATCCGCGTGAGGTAGTCGGCGATCGGATCGGTCATCGTCATCGCAAGGCTTGCCTTTCTTGCCGGGGTATCCCTGTCTAACCAGGGACCTACCGACGTCGGTGGTCTGTGGGTTGCCGTGCTAGTTCACCATGAGCTCTTCGTCAAACCGGGCAGCTCGCCGCGGTGCACCATCTCGCGGACGCACACCCGGCACAGACCGAACTTCTTGTACACCGAGCGCGGACGGCCGCACCGCTGGCAGCGGGTGTAGGCGCGCACCGCGAACTTCTGCTTGCCGGCTGCCTTGTTGACCAGCGCAGTCTTGGCCATCTCAGTTCTCCTTGAACGGGAAGCCGAGGAGCTTGCACAACGCCCGCCCCTCGTCGTCCGTGGTCGCAGTGGTGACGACCGTGACGTCCATACCGCGGACCCGGTCGATCTTGTCCTGGTCGATCTCGTGGAACACCGACTGCTCGACGAGCCCGAACGTGTAGTTGCCGTGGCCGTCGAACTGCCTGTCACTCAGGCCGCGGAAGTCACGGATGCGCGGCAGCGCGGTGGACAGCAGCCGGTCCAGGAACTCCCAGGCCCGGTCGCCGCGCAGCGTCACGTGGGCGCCGATGGGCATCCCCTCGCGCAGCTTGAACTGGGCGATCGACCGACGGGCCCGGGTCACCGCGGGCTTCTGCCCGGTGATCTGGGTGAGATCACGCACCGCGCCCTCGATGAGCTTGGAGTCCTTGGCCGCCTCGCCGACGCCCATGTTGACGACGATCTTCGCCAGCCGCGGCACCTGGTTGACGTTGCCGTACCCGAACTGCTCGATCAGCGCGGGCTTGACGTCGTCGAGGTACTTCGTCTTCAGCCGCGGCACCGCCGGGGCCTCGACAGCGGTCGCCGCCTCGGTCTCAGACTTCGCTGGCCCCTTGGCCTTCGCGGGGGCCTTGGCGGCCTTCGCGGGGGCCTTGGTCTCGGCCTTCGTCGCGGCCATCACACGTCCTTCCCGGAGCGCTTGGCCACCCGGACCCGCATGGTCTTGGTCCGGCCGTCACGCTCGACCTGTTCGAGGCGGTAGCCGACCCGGGTGCCCTTCTTGGTCTCCGGGTCGACCAGCATCACGTTGCTGATGTGGATCGGGGCCTCGATCGTCTCGATCCCGCCCGTGCGGGTACCGCGCGACGACGTACCCGCCTTGGTGTGCTTGGTCACCCGGCGCACACCCTCGACGACGACCCGCTGCCGGTCGGTGAACACCTCCAGCACCCGGCCCTGCTTGCCCCGGTCCTTACGGGAACCGGAGATCACGACGACCAGATCACCCTTCTTGATCTTCGCCATCACAGCACCTCCGGGGCCAGCGAGATGATCTTCATGAACTTCTTGTCGCGCAGCTCCCGGCCCACCGGCCCGAAGATGCGGGTGCCGCGCGGCTCGCCGTCGTTCTTGAGGATCACCGCGGCGTTCTCGTCGAACTTGATGTACGAACCGTCGGGGCGGCGGCGCTCCTTGGCGGTCCGCACGACGACAGCCTTGACGACATCACCCTTCTTGACGTTGCCGCCGGGGATCGCGTCCTTGACGGTCGCGACGATGATGTCCCCGATGCTGGCGTAGCGACGCCCGGACCCGCCGAGCACCCGGATGCACAAGATCTCCTTGGCACCGGTGTTGTCGGCGACCCGAAGTCGCGACTCCTGCTGGATCATGACCTGCTCCTCGTCTGGCGGGTTCTCGGCGGACCGAGCCTGGCCGAACGGTTGTCTACGACGCTGCTACCGGACGGTAGAGCGGCTGTCCCAACTACTTTGCTTTCTCCAGGACCTCGACCAGCCGCCAGCGCTTGGTCGCCGACAGCGGACGGGTCTCCATGATGAGCACCAGGTCGCCGATACCGGCGGTCTGCTGCTCGTCGTGCGCCTTGACCTTGGAGGTACGACGCATGACCTTGCCGTACAGCGGGTGCTTCACCCGGTCCTCGACCTCGACCACGATGGTCTTCTGCATCTTGTCGCTGACCACGTAGCCGCGCCGAGTCTTGCGGTACGGCCGATGCTCGGCGGGCGGCGTCGTCGATGCGGCCTCGGGCTCGGCCACCTTCGCCTTGGTGGCCGCCACCTTCGGCTCCGCCTCGGCCGTCTTGGCCGCCGCGGTCTTGGTCCTGGCCGCCTTCGTCTTCGGCTCGGCCTGCGCCTCGTCGGTCGTCGGCTCGACCTTCTCGTTCGTGCTCATCGTCCTCACTCGCTCGCGCTCGGGGCAGTCCGGATGCCGAGCTCGCGCTCACGCAGGACCGTGTAGATCCGCGCGATGTCACGGCGGACCGCCTTGAGCCGCCCGTGCGACTCCAGCTGGCCGGTGGCCGACTGGAAACGCAGGTTGAACAGCTCTTCTTTGGCCTTCTTCAGCTCGGCGACCAGCTTGTCGTCGTCGAAGGTGTCCAGCTCGGTCGGCATGAGCTCCTTGGACCCGATGGCCATCAGCCCAACCCTCCTTCACGCACGACGAAACGGGTCTTCATCGGCAGCTTGTGCTGCGCGCGGCGCATGGCCTCGCGCGCCAGCTCCTCGGGGACGCCCGCCAGCTCGAACATGACCCGGCCAGGCTTGACGTTGGCGACCCACCACTCCGGCGAACCCTTGCCGGACCCCATCCGGGTCTCGGCAGGCTTCTTCGTCAGCGGACGGTCCGGGTAGATGTTGATCCACACCTTCCCGCCACGCTTGATGTGGCGCGTCATGGCGATACGGGCGGCCTCGATCTGCCGGTTGGTGACGTAGGCCGGCTCGAGAGCCTGGATACCGTAGTCGCCGAAGGCGATCTGGGTGCCGCCCTTGGCGACGCCCGACCGGCCCGGGTGGTGCTGCTTGCGGTGCTTGACCCTGCGCGGGATGAGCATGTCAGCCCTCCGTCTCGGTGGTGGCCGGCTCGGCGGCCGCGGCCGCCTCCACGGGCTCCGGCGCGGGAGCCGACGGGGCCTGGGTGCCAGCGCCCTGGCCGCGACCGCGACCCCCGCCGCCGCGGCCGCCCCGCTCGGGACGGTCACCCCGGTCGCCGCGGTCACGCGGCCCGCGGGACGGACGCGGTGCGGTGGCCTGCTGGGCCGCCCACTCGCGTTCGGTCATATCGCCCTTGTAGACCCACACCTTCACGCCGATCCGGCCGAAGGTGGTACGGGCCTCGAAAAAGCCGTAGTCGATATTGGCGCGCAGCGTGTGCAGCGGCACCCGGCCTTCGCGGTAGAACTCGGTGCGGCTCATCTCGGCGCCGCCGAGACGGCCGGAGACCTGCACCCTGATCCCCTTGGCCCCGGCGCGCTGCGCCGACTGGATGCCCTTGCGCATGGCGCGGCGGAACGAGACCCGGCTGGCCAGCTGTTCGGCGATGCCCTGGGCGACCAGCTGGGCCTCGATCTCGGGGTTCTTCACCTCGAGGATGTTCAGCTGGACCTGCTTGCCGGTGAGCTTCTCCAGCTCGCCGCGGATCCGGTCGGCCTCGGCGCCGCGGCGGCCGATGACGATGCCCGGCCGGGCGGTGTGGATGTCGACCCGCACCCGGTCACGGGTGCGCTCGATCTCCACCTTGGCGATCCCGGCCCGTTCCAGACCCGTGCTCATCAGCTTGCGGATCTTGACGTCCTCACGGACGTAGTCGCGGTACCGCTGACCGGGCTTGGTCGAGTCGGCGAACCACCGGCTGCGGTGGTCTGTGGTGATGCCCAGGCGGTACCCGAGCGGGTTGACCTTCTGTCCCACTAGCGGGCCCTTCCCTTCGCGTCAGCAGTCTCGCGCTCGGCGACGACCACCGTGATATGGCTGGTGCGCTTGAGGATCCGGCCGGCCCGGCCCTGCGCCCGCGGGCGGAACCGCTTGAGCGTCGGTCCCTCGTCGACATAGGCCTCGCTGATGTACAGCGCCGACTCGTCGAGCCGCTGACCGTCGCGCCGCGCGCCCTCCCGGGCGTTGGCCATCGCCGACTGGACCACCTTGAGCACCGGGAGGCTGGCCGCCTGCGGCGCGAACCGCAGGACGTCGACCGCCTCCTCGGCGTTCTTGCCGCGCACGAGGTCGACGACGCGCCGAGCCTTCATGGGCGTGACGCGGACGAACCGCGCCTTCGCCGTGGCTTCCATCGCTGTCCTTTCTCCGCCGCTCGCCGCCTCAGCGGCGGCGGCCCTTCCGGTCGTCCTTCTCGTGCCCGCGGAACGTGCGGGTCGGAGCGAACTCGCCGAGCTTGTGGCCGACCATCGACTCGGTGACGAACACCGGGACGTGCTTGCGGCCGTCGTGCACGGCGAAGGTGTGGCCGAGGAAGTCCGGTGTGATCACCGAACGACGCGACCAGGTCTTGATGACGTTCTTCGAACCGGACTCGTTCTGGGCGTCCACCTTCTTCTGCAGGTGGCCGTCGACGAACGGGCCCTTCTTCAGGCTGCGTGGCATGAGCTAGCTCCCTCAGCGCTTCTTGCCGGTACGGCGACGGCGGACGATGAGCTTGTCGGAAGGTTTCTTGGGACGACGGGTACGACCCTCGGGCTTGCCCCACGGGCTGACGGGGTGACGACCACCAGAGGTCTTGCCCTCACCACCACCGTGCGGGTGGTCCACCGGGTTCATCGCGACCCCGCGGACGGTGGGACGACGGCCCTTCCAGCGCATCCGGCCGGCCTTGCCCCAGTTGATGTTCGACTGCTCGGCGTTGCCGACCTCGCCGACGGTGGCCCGGCAGCGCGCGTCCACGTTGCGGATCTCCCCCGAGGGCATCCGCAGCTGGGCGTACGGGCCGTCCTTGGCCACCAGCTGCACGGAGGTGCCCGCCGACCGGGCGATCTTGGCCCCGCCCCCGGGCCGCAGCTCGATCGCGTGGATGACCGTACCGGTCGGGATGTTGCGCAGCGGCAGGCAGTTGCCCGGTTTGATGTCCGCGCCCGGCCCGTTCTCCACCGTGTCGCCCTGGCGCAGCTTGTTCGGCGCCAGGATGTAGCGCTTCTCCCCGTCGGCGTAGTGCAGCAGGGCGATGCGCGCGGTGCGGTTCGGGTCGTACTCGATGTGCGCGACCTTGGCCGGCACCCCGTCCTTGTCGTGACGGCGGAAGTCGATCAACCGGTAGGCCCGCTTGTGGCCGCCGCCGCGGTGGCGGGTGGTGATCTTGCCCGAGCTGTTGCGCCCACCAGACTTCGGCAGCGGTCGGACCAGCGACTTCTCCGGGGTCGAGCGCGTGATCTCGGCAAAGTCGGAGACCGACGAGCCCCGACGCCCGGGCGTCGTCGGCTTGTACTTACGGATTGCCATAGTTCCTCACTCGTGTCAGGCGACCGAGCCGCCGAAGATGTCGATCGAACCCTCGCGGAGGGTGACGATCGCGCGCTTGGTGTTCTTGCGACGGCCCACACCAGTCCGGGTCCGGCGGGTCTTGCCCTGCCGGTTGATGGTGTTCACCGACTCGACCTTGACGCCGAAGACCCGTTCCACGGCGATCTTGATCTCGGTCTTGTTCGCCCGCGGGTCGACGAGGAAGGTGTACTTGCCCTCGTCCAGCAGGCCGTAGCTCTTCTCCGAGACGATCGGAGCCACCAGGATGTCGTGCGGGTCCTTGCCGACGGTTGTCACTTTGCCTCCTGGAGACCGCGGTGCAGGAACGCGTCCAGCGCCGCCGAGGTGAACACGACGTCGTCGGACACCAGGACGTCGTAGGTGTTGAGCTGGTCAGCGGCGAGCAGGTGCACCTGTGGCACGTTGCGCAGCGACTTCCAGGTCGTGTCGTCGCCCCGGGCCAGCACCACCAGGACGTGCCGTCGGGCGGACACCCGCTCCAGCACGGACAGCGCCTGCTTCGTCGAGGGCACGTCGCCCAGGCCGAACCCGGCGACGACGTGCACCCGTCCGGCCCGCGCCCGGTCGGACAGCGCCCCACGCAGCGCGGCGGCCTTCATCTTCTTCGGGGTGCGCTGGTCGTAGCTGCGCGGCTGGGGGCCGTGCACCACGCCACCACCGGCGAACTGCGGGGCCCGGATCGAACCCTGCCGGGCCCGGCCGGTACCTTTCTGCCGGTACGGCTTGCGGCCACCGCCGCGCACGTCGCCACGAGTCTTGGTGGAGTGCGTGCCCTGGCGCGCCGCCGCCCGCTGGGCGACGACCACCTGGTGGATGAGCGGGATGTTGACGGCGACGTCGAACACCGTGGCGGGCAGCTCGGCGGTACCGGCGGTGCCCCCCTTCGGGTCGACCACGTCGACGGTGCGGGTCTCGGCACTGGTCTGTGGTGCCCTGGTCTGTGCGGTCATCGTGCTCACGCGCCCTTCTTCACAGCGGACCGGACCACCAGGACGCCGCCCTTGGGCCCGGGCACCGCGCCCTTGACCAGCAGCAGACCCCGCTCGGCGTCGACCGCGTGCACGGTCAGGTTCTGCACGGTGTGCTTGGCGTGGCCCATCCGTCCGGCCATCTTCAGACCGCGGAACACCCGGGACGGGGTCGCGGCCTCGCCGATGGAACCGGGCTTGCGGTGGTTGCGGTGCGACCCGTGCGAGGCGCCGACACCGGCGAACCCGTGCCGCTTCATCACACCGGCGAAACCTTTGCCCTTGGTGGTGCCGGTCACGTCGACCACGGCCCCGGGGGCGAACACCTCGGCGGTGATCTCCTGGCCGAGGCTGTACTGGTCGGCGTCGGAGGTGCGCACCTCGGCGACGTAGCGACGCGGGGTCACTCCCGCCTTCTCGAAGTGGCCGCGCAGCGGCTGGGTCACCTTGCGCGGGTCGATGGCACCGGTGGCCAGCTGCACTGCGGTGTACCCGTCGGTCTCGACCGAGCGGACCTGGGTGACGACGTTCGTCCCGACGTTGACGACGGTGACGGGCACCACCTTGCCGGCCGCGTCCCAGACCTGGGTCATGCCGAGCTTGGTGCCGAGCACCGCCGTCACCGGGCGGTCATTCTGCGGGGTAGCCATGAGGTCGTGATCCTTCCCCGTCACAGCTTGATCTCGATGTTCACGTCCGCGGGCAGGTCGAGCCGCATGAGCGAGTCGACGGCCTTGGGCGTGGGGTCGATGATGTCGATGAGCCGCTTGTGAGTGCGCATCTCGAAGTGCTCGCGGCTGTCCTTGTACTTGTGGGGCGACCGGATGACGCAGAAGACGTTCTTCTCCGTCGGCAACGGCACCGGTCCCACGACCGACGCACCAGCGCGGGTCACCGTGTCGACGATCTTGCGCGCCGACGAGTCGATGACCTCGTGGTCGTAGGACTTGAGCCGGATGCGGATCTTCTGTCCCGCCATGGCGTCGCTGCTTCTCTCTGTTCGTAACTGCTGGGCGTTGCGTAACTGGGCTCGTACCTATCTGGCGTCGCACCAGTCCGTCCGACCCCCGCGCTCGGGCGTGTCGCCGCTGGTGACACACCCGACCGCATGTGCCAAGGCACGAGGTCGATGGTTGTTCGGATCGCGTCCACCACCAGGGGCAACCCTGGGGCCCAACACTCTCCACACGTCTGCACAGCCCGACCCAGCCCCGCACCAAAACGGTGCTGACCACGCCAGGCAACCGGAACAGTGTGCCAGACCCCAGTTCAGAACACCAATCGGCCCCCAGCCCAGGTCACCACTCCAGTGTCACCCCCTCACCCCCTGCGAGAGTTGGGCTTCCACGCGAGCGATGGGCTTGGGAGCCCATCTCTCACACGGAAGCCCAACTCTCGCAACCGCTTCGTGTCGAGGCTGTGGATAGCCACCAGCCGCGGGCGGGCTGGTCGGGCACAGTGGGGGCATGCCCACACGACCCGGAGCGCTGGCACGGGCGCCGGAACCACCACCGTCGCTGGTGCTGGCACGTGACCATACCGATACCGCCATCGCTTCTCGGATCCGGGCTCAGCAACTGGTCCGTGTCGGCCGGGGCGCTTACGTCGACCAGGACCTGGCCCCGCGCGAGCTCGCCCTGGCCAGGATCGCCGCTGCTCACGAACGTCTCGGGACGGCGCACTGGTTCAGTCATGAGTCCGCTGCTCTGCTGCTGGGACTACCGGTGTGGCGCGTCCCCACCACGGTCCACCTGCGGACGACGAACAGCGGCGGTCGCCGTCCGGACCCGTCGCTGCGGCGCCACCGCGGGCCTGTCCAGCCCGAGCTGGTGACCGAAGTGCACGGCCTGCCGGTGACCAGCCTGACCCTGACCGCAGTCGACTGCGCCCGCACTCTGCCTCCGCTGCCGGCGCTGGTCGTCCTCGACGCCGCACTAGGAACCGGGATGGACCCGGCCGAGGCCCGCGCCCTGCTGGACACCATCCCCGGCCAACGCGGGGTGCGCCGAGCCCAGGCCCTGCTCGGGTACGCCGACGGTGGCGCCGAGTCCCCCCAGGAGACCGCCACCCGGCTCTTCCTGCTCCGCGCCGGTTTCCCCGTCCCGACCACCCAGGTCCAGGTCGACACCAGGCTCGGCGCCTACTGGTCCGACCTCGGCTTCCCGCAGTGGCGCCTCCTGGTCGAGTACGACGGCCGGGACAAGTACACCAGCCCGCAAGCACTGTTCGCCGAGAAACGTCGCCAGGACGCCATCACCGAGACCGGCCACACCATGGTCCGCACCACCGCCGAAGACCGCCCCACCCAGCTGGTGGCCCGAGTCCGCACCCACGCCCCACCCTTCGACCCCATCCCCCGCCCCGAGCTCCAGTGACCTCGTGAGAGTTGGGCTTCCACGTGAGGGGTGGGCTCCCAAGCCCAACCCTCACGTGGAAGCCCAACTCTCGTTGGAGAGGCTGAGCAGGGACGACTGATGAGGTTCAATCTAGTGTCGTATTGACATGAAATGCTTGGGTCTGCGATGCTGCAGGCCGACACCAGCACGACCGAGAGGCCAGCCATGACGACCGAGGTGCACTACCTGCACGGCGACGCCACCGACCCGACGGTCGAGGGGAACAAGGTCATCGCGCACGTCTGCGACGATGTCGGAGCGTGGGGCAAGGGATTCGTCCTGGCCCTGTCGCGACGCTGGCCCCAACCAGGGCAGACCTACCGCGACTGGTACCGCAGCCGGGACGGGTTCGCGCTCGGGGAGATCCAGCTGGTGCCGGTCCAGCCTGACCTGTGGGTGGCCAACATGATCGGCCAGCACGGGATCAGGAAAGGACCCGACGGTCCGCCCATCCGCTACCCCGCTGTCGAGTCGTGCCTGGAAAAGCTAGCAGTCGAGGCGCTGCGCCTTGGCGCCTCGGTGCATATGCCGCGGATCGGCTGCGGCCTGGCCGGCGGCACCTGGGACAAGATCGAACCGATCATCCGACAGACCCTCCTGGAGCAGGATGTCGAAGTGTATGTCTACGACCTCAGGACTTCCGCCGGGCCGACAGGCGGCGCCGATCCCACCTAGCCACTTGCAGACACCTTCGAGGCAGCACCCGGCGTCGGGCGGCGACCTGGACGCTCCCACCCTAGTTGTCTTGTTGACATGAAGTGGTTGGGCTTGCGATACTGCGGGCCGACACCAGCGCGACGGAGACCAGCCATGACGACCGAGGTGCACTACCTGCAGGGCGACGCTACCAACCCGATGGCCAAGGGGAACAAGGTCGTCGCGCACGTCTGCAACGACCTCGGCGGGTGGGGCAAAGGATTCGTCCTGGCTCTCTCGCGGCACTGGCCGCAGCCGGAACGGGCCTACCGGGACTGGTACCGCAGCCGGGACGGGTTCGCGCTCGGGGAGATCCAGCTCGTACCGGTCCGGCCCTACCTGTGGGTGGCCAATATGATCGGCCAGCGCGGGACCAGACGAGGGTCCAACGGTCCCCCTGTCCGCTACCCCGCGATCGAGTCGTGCCTGGAAAAGCTGGCGACCGAGGCGTTACGCCTCGACGCGTCGGTGCATATGCCGCGGATCGGCTGCGGCCTGGCCGGCGGCACCTGGGACAGGGTCGAGCCGATCGTCCGCCGGACCCTCCTCGAGCAGGACATCGAGGTGTACGTCTACGACCACGGCGCTTCCGCCGGACCGACCGACAGCTGACCGTGCACTCTTCGAGACCTTGAGGTGACATGAACCGGGACGAACGACGACAGGTCGCCGTCGAGAACGAGCAGTACTACCGCGCCCACCCGGAGCTGAAGCCCGCCGCCGCTGTGGTGACACCGTCCGAGCTCCCGCCGCTCGGCCCGGCCTCCAGCCCGGTCGCTACCGCCGTCACGGTCGAGGCCAGGTCGGTGGTCGAAGTCATGACCCGTGAGGCGCGGCGGCGGCCCGACGGCCCAGACGGGCGGGTCGGCGTCATGGTGTTCGCGTCGGCCACCAAACCAGGCGGCGGCTGGCGCAACGGCTCGCTGGCCCAGGAAGAGGCCATCAGCTACGCCTCGCTCCTGCCCTTCTCGCTGGAGTCGGTCGACACCGAGTTCTACGCCCCGAGCCGGACCGACAAGAACTCGTACTTCTACACCAGCCGAGGCGTCTACTCCCCCGCCGTGCCCATAATCCGTGACGACGCCGGCCGCTGGCTGGACGACCGCCCCCGCGTCGACTTCTTCACCGTCGCGGCACCCAACATCGGAGCCATGAAGCAGAACCTCCACGCCGTCGACCGCCCCCGGGTCGCGACCGACCTGCGCGTGAAGATGCGCAACACCCTGCGGGCGTTCGGCGAGCACGGCTGCACCACGCTGGTCCTCGGCGCCTTCGGCTGCGGCGTCTTCGCCAACGACCCCACCGTGGTCGCGGGCCTGTGGCACGACCTCCTGGCCGACCCGGAGTTCGGTAACCGCTACGCCAAGGTCATCTTCGCAGTCCCGGACCCCGGCTCCCCCAACCACCAGGCTTTCGCGCACCTGTGGTCGTGAGACCAAGATCACCCGGTGGGCCGCCGAGTTGGCACCTGACCCGAGGACGGCCCAAACCGTCGCATGAGAGGTGGGGGTCCCCCGCGGAGGGGGGGGTTCTCACCCCTCCCTCCCCCCGGAGTTCCCCCCCCCCCTCCCCTGCCCCCCCGGCACCACTC